>JAEEGL014504625.1_pt1 | contig 17702 bp, 31 predicted proteins | sample 9134231 | NCBI WGS metagenome assembly JAEEGL01 (sample SAMN16246548, study PRJNA631951) | gut metagenome | biome: gut microbiome; feature: rumen; material: fiber-attached | host: Bos | place: Iran: Karaj | collected 2018-10 | reverse complement strand
TCGTGTTCTTCGACAGGTCGATGAACAGGTCAAGGATCGCGCTCTGGACCTTCGCCGCCAGGCTGACCGCCTCATCGGGCGACAGCGCGCCGTTCGTGAAGACGTCCAGCGTCAGCTTATCGAAATCGGTGGACTGTCCCACGCGGGTGTCCTCGACGGTCATGTTCACGCGCTCGACGGGCGTATACATGGTGTCCATCGCGATCACGCCGATGGCCTGATCCTCGGTCATGTTCTGGTCAGCGCTGACATAGCCGCGGCCGTTCGAGATCGTCAGCTCCATGACGAGCTTGCTCTCGGCGCCGCCGCTCAGGGTGGCGATGACCTGATCGGGATTCACGATGACGATGTCCTGATCGGCCTTGATGTCGCCCGCGGTGACGATGCCGTCACCCTCGAACTCGATGTAGGCGCGCTTCGGCTCGTCGGACTCGCTGTTATTACGGATGACCACGTCCTTCAGGTTCATCACGATCTCGGTGACGTCTTCCTTGACGCCCGGGATGGTGGAGAACTCATGCAGCACGCCGTCGATCTTCACATGGCTGATCGCGGTGCCCGGCAGGGAGGAAAGCATGATCCTTCTGAGGGAGTTCCCCAGAGTGATGCCCATCCCGCGCTCGAGCGGCTTCACAACGAAGTGTCCGTACTTCTTATCTTCGGAGATCTCAGCAATTTCGATCTTGGGAGTATTCTCAAACTTAAACAACTTTCGCTTCTCCTTTATCTAAAGTGCGATGTGTTTAGATGCTCCTTTCAGCAGAACGCAGGCGTACCCGCGAGGATACGCCTCCGTCTGAGGAAAATTACTTCGAGTACAACTCGACGATCAGCATCTCGTCGACAGGAACGTCGATCATCGCTCTGGTCGGGATCTGCTTCACGGTACCGGTCATCTGATCACGGTCAACATCCAGCCACTCGGGAACCAGACGGCCTTCGGTGGTCTCCAGGATATCCTTGAAACGGATACCGTCTTTCTTGTTCTCGGCAATGCTGATGACGTCGCCGGCCTTGACCTGATAGGAGGGGATGTTCACGCGCTTGCCGTTCACGAGGACGTTCTTATGATCCACGATCTGACGGGACTCATGACGGGTGCGCGCAAAGCCGAGACGGAAGATGACGTTGTCCAGGCGGCACTCCAGGAGAGCCATCAGGTTCTCACCGACCATACCCTTCTTTCTCTTCGCCTTCTCATAGTAGGTGCGGAAGGGGGTCTCGAGAACGCCGTAGATGAACTTCGCCTTCTGCTTCTCGCGAAGCTGCAGGCCGTACTCACTCATCTTACGTCCCGAACGCTTAAGCTCGCGTGTCGATTTCTTATCATAACCCAGATACACCGGATCCAGTCCGAGGGATCTGCATCTCTTTAAAACAGGTACTCTGTTAACTGCCACTTTAATACACCTCCAATATGATCAGACTCTTCTGCGCTTCGGCGGACGGCATCCGTTATGCGGAACCGGAGTCACGTCGCGGATACTGGTTACGTGAATACCATTAGCTTCAAGCGCACGAATGGCAGCTTCGCGTCCCGAACCGGGTCCCTTAACAAATACGTCCACAGTCTTAAGGCCATGAATTAAAGCAGCCTTTGCCGCAGTCTCTGCAGCCATCTGTGCCGCGTAAGGGGTCGATTTCCTTGAACCTCTAAATCCCAGACCGCCCGCACTTGCCCAGGAAAGAGCATTTCCCTGAGCGTCCGTCAACGTCACGATGGTGTTGTTGAACGAAGCCTGAATGTGCGCCTGTCCGTGTTCAACGTTTTTCTTGACACGTTTCTTCGTCGCTCTTCTAGCTGTTGAAACTTTTTTTGCCATTTTAAACTAACCTTCCCTTATCCTTTAGTGATTACTTCTTCTTATTCGCGACCGTCTTCTTCGGACCCTTGCGAGTTCTGGCGTTCGTCTTCGTCTTCTGTCCGCGGACAGGCAGACCTCTTCTGTGACGAATGCCGCGATAGCAGCCGATCTCCTGAAGCCGCTTGATGTTCATGGCGACTTCACGTCTGAGCTCACCTTCGACGAGCTGATGATCTGCCTCGATCGCGTCGGAAATGCGCTTGACCTCGTCATCCGTAAGATCCTTCACACGGGTGTCCGGATCGACGCCGGCCTCAGCCAGCAGACGGTTCGAACTCGTGCGGCCGATCCCGTAGATGTAGGTCAGACCGATCTCCACTCGCTTTTCTCTGGGTAAATCGACACCTGCTATACGAGCCATTTAATTCTCCTCCTGAATTATCCTTGTCTCTGCTTATGCTTCGGGTTCTCGCAGATAATGCGGATGGACCCTTTTCTCTTAATGACCTTGCACTTATCGCACATAGGCTTTACTGAAGATCTGACTTTCATTGCTGTTTTACCTCTCTTATTCTGCCCGAAAACGGACATTTAGCGCATAAAGCAATTAATTATAACATTTGCATGTCATCTATGCAAGGGTTTCTTTACCTTTCGGGCAATGCCGCCGCGGGCGGTCACTTATCCCTCCAGATAATTCTTCCCTTGGTCAGGTCGTACGGGGACATCTCCATGGTGACCCTGTCGCCGGGAAGGATCTTGATGTAGTTGAGACGAAGCTTTCCGCTGATGTGCGCCAGAACTTCCACGCCGTTCTCCAACTGAACGCGGAACATGGCATTCGGCAGTTTTTCCGTCACAATGCCTTCGATTTCAATCGCGTCACTCTTAGCCATCTGTTCCTCCTCAGCCTCTCAGGCTCAAGATCTCCGGCTCGCCCTCGGTGATCAGGACCGTGTTCTCATAGTGCGCGGCCAGGCTTCCGTCAGCCGTCACCACGGTCCAGTCATCGTCGAGCCATTCCACTTCCCAGGTCCCGAGCGTGATCATCGGCTCGATCGCGATGGTCATGCCGGGCCGGAGTATCGGGCCGCGGCGTCCGAGGTCGAAGTTCGGGACCTCCGGGTCTTCGTGCAGGTTCGCACCCACACCGTGACCCACGAGATCTCTCACGACTCCGTAGCCGAAGCTCTCGCAGTAGGTCTGGACCGCCACACCGATGTCCCTGATGTGATTTCCGGGCCTTGCTGCTTTCAATGCCTCGAAGAAGCTCTGCCGTGTCACCTCGATCAGCTTCTTCGCGTCTTCACCGATCTCGCCGACCGCCCATGTTCTGGCAGCGTCCGAGTGATAGCCGTGCCAGATCACGCCGGCGTCCAGGCTCACGATGTCGCCGTCCTGCAGCACTCTCTCGTCCGAGGGGATGCCGTGTACGACTTCATCGTTCACCGAGATGCAGATCGAGGCGGGATAGCCGTTATAGTTCAGGAACGAAGGTTCGCAGCCGAAGCCGCGGATCAGCTCCTCGCCCAGGCGGTCGATCTCTTTCGTCGTAATGCCCGGGCGGATCGCCTTTTCCAGCTCTTCATGCACTTTCGCGAGGATCTCTCCCGCTTCGCGCATCAGCTGAATCTCTCGTTCTGATTTAATGATGACAGCCATCTTACGCCTCCAGGGCGGCGATGATATCCGCGAAGACTTCATCGATATCCTTCGTTCCGTCCACGGTGACCAGGCATCCCTTACCGTCATAGTAGTCGATCAGGGGCTGCGTCTGGTCGTGGTAAACGGTCAGACGATTCTTCACGGTCTCAGCCAGGTCGTCCTTGCGCTGGATGAGCTCGCCGCCGCAGTTGTCGCAAATGCCCTCGACCTTCGGAGGCATGTTCACGATGTGGTACGGCTTTCCGCACTTTCCGCAGACTCTGCGTCCGCTCATGCGCGCGATGATGTTCTCGTCCGGGACGTCGCCATTGACCGCGAAATCGACCTTGTCACCGCTCTCGGCGAGCACCTTCGTCAGAAGGTCCGCCTGAGCCAGCGTCCTGGGGAAACCGTCGAGGATGTAGCCGTTCGCACAGTCATCCTTCGAGATCCGGTCCACGACCAGGTCGCAGGTGAGCTCATCGGGCACCAGCTCGCCGGCGTCCATGTAGGTCTTCGCCTTCATTCCCAGTTCCGTCCCGGCGGAAAGGTTCGCGCGGAAGATATCTCCCGTGGAGATCTGCGGCAGACCGTACTTCGCTCCGATCCGCTCAGACTGCGTTCCTTTTCCTGCGCCGGGCGCACCCAACATGATGATCTTCATGATCTTACCCTGCTTTCTTTCTTATCCCTGAGCTCAGTCGTTCAGGAAACCGTCGTATCTTCTGACTCTCATCATCGACTCGATCTGGCTGATGGTCTCGATGACCACGCCGACGATAATGATCAGCGAGGTACCGGTGAAGGCCATCCTCGTGACTCCGAGGAGTCCCGAGAAGATGATCGGGATGACCGCGATGATGATCAGGCCGACTCCGCCGTAGAACACGAGATAGTTCAGGACGTTGTTCAGGAAGTCCGAAGTGGGCTTTCCGGGGCGGATGCCGGGGATCACACCGCCGGCTTTCGTCAGGTTCCTCGACACCTCGATGGGGTTGTACGTGATCGAGGTGTAGAAGTACGCGAAGGCCATGATCAGGATAATATAGACGATCAGACCCAGCGTGTAGATCGGATGCTCGGGATTGCACCAGTTCGAGGTGGTCAGACCGGCAATGATCTTTCCGGGGACCGAACCCTCGCCGATGCCCGCAAACGAAGCGATCAGCGCGGGGATCGACAGCAGCGACGACGCGAAAATGACAGGAATAACGCCCGCGGTGTTGACCTTGATGGGCATGTTCGTGCCTCTTCCGCCGTAGGATCTGCGTCCCTGGATCTTCGAGGAATACTGCACCGGGATCCTTCTCTCGCCCGCGCACAGCTGAACCGTGAACGCGGTGAGCGCCAGAAGGATGGCGATGATGATGACCGCGGCGATGATGCCGACCGGCACCGACTGTCCGACGACGAAGCGCTGGAACACATTCTTGATCTCGCCGGGGAAACTCGAGAGGATGTTGAAAACGAGGATCATGGAGATTCCGTTTCCGATGCCCTTCTCGGTGATCTTCTCTCCGAACCACATCAGGATCAGGGAGCCGACGGTCATCGTGATCGACGCGACGACGACGTTATACCAGGTGAACTCGTTCAGGAGACCGTATCTGCCGAAACCGATGGTCATGGCAGCGGCCTCGATCAGCGCGAGCACCACGGTAAGGTAGCGGGTAATGTCATTGATCCTCTGCTTTCCCGACTCTTCCTTCGACATCTCCTCCAGCGAGGGGATCGCGATCGTCAGGAGCTGCATGATGATCGAACTGGTGATGTAAGGAGTGATGTTCAGCGCGAAGATCGACTGGCTCATGAACGAACCGCCGGTCATCACGTCAAAGAAATTGAACGTGTTTCCCGCCTGGGACTGGAACCATGCCGCAAAATACTCCGGATTTACGCCCGGGGTCGGGATCGCGCATCCGATGCGGACAATGACGAGAATCAGGAGCGTAAAAAGAATACGCTTCCTGATCTCCTCAATTTTCCAGGCATTCCTTATCGTCTGTAACATATCCGTCAGCCTCTCAGATCAGCTCACAGGTCCCGCCGATCTCTTCGATCTTCGCCTTGGCGGCCGCCGAGAAAGCGTTCGCCTTGACATTCAGCTTCTTCGTAAGTTCACCGTTTCCGAGAATCTTGACGCCGTCTCTCACGTTCTTCACGATGCCGGCCTCGACCAGAGTCTCGATGGTAACCTCGGAACCGTCCTCAAATCTCTCCAGCGCGGAAAGGTTGATGCCGACGATCTCCCTGTGGTTGATGTTGGTGAAGCCTCTCTTCGGAAGGCGTCTGTACAGAGGCATCTGGCCGCCTTCAAAACCGGGGCGGGGGGCGCCGGAACGGGCCTTCTGACCCTTGTGTCCGTAGCCGGCCTGCGTTCCGTTTCCGGAAGCATGGCCGCGGCCCTTGCGGTAACGCTCACCGTGAGTCGCACCCTCAGCAGGTCTTAAATTCGATAAATCCATGAGTGCACCTCCTAGATCTCTTCAACTTTGACTAAGTGTCTCACATGCCAGATCATGCCGCGCACGGCCTCGTTATCCGGCAGCTCCACAGACTTATTCGTCTTCTTAAGTCCGAGAGCCTTCACGGTCGCTCTCTGCTTCGGGATCGCGCCGATGGGAGACTTGACCAGGGTTACTTTCAGCTTTCCTGCCATGTCTTACCTCCTTTACAGCTCATCCACGGACTTGCCGCGCAGCTTCGCGACCTGCTCGGGGGTCTTCAGCGTGGACAGACCCTGCATGGCCGCCATGACGACGTTCTGCTTGTTGTTCGAGCCCAGGGACTTGGTACGGATGTTGCGGATGCCCGCCAGTTCCATGACCGCACGCGCGGGGCCGCCGGCGATAACACCGGTACCCTCGGAAGCTCTCTTCATCAGCACGGACGCGCTGCCGAACTTGCCGATCACATCGTGAGGGATGCTCTTCGTGTCATCCACAGGCACTTCGATGATGTGCTTGACGGCATCTTCCTTGCCCTTGCGGATGGCCTCCGGGATCTCGGCGGCTTTGCCGATGCCCGCTCCGACATGTCCGTTCTCATCGCCAACCACGACCAGCGCGGTGAAACGCATGTTGCGTCCGCCCTTAACGGTCTTGGAAACTCTCTTGATGGCTACGACGCGGTCGTTCAGTTCGAACTGGGTCGTATCAATGATCGTACGTTTCATGTCCTACCCCCTTAGAATACCAGACCGGCTTCACGAGCCGCGTCAGCCAGAGCCTGCACTCTGCCGTGATAGATATAACCTCCGCGGTCGAAGACCACCTCGGTGATACCCTTCTCCTGCGCTCTCTTCGCGATGAGCGTGCCGACCTTGGCAGCAGCCTCGACGTCGTTCGTGTGCTCCAGCTCGGAGGCGATCTCCTTATCCACGGTGGAGGCGGCCGCCAGCGTCACTTTAGCCGTATCGTCGATAATCTGGGCATACATGTGCTTGTTGCTGCGAAATACCGCCAGGCGGGGACGCTCAGGGGTACCGGCCAGGTGATGGCGGATTCTTCTGTGCTTGGTCTGACGGACCTGATCACGATTTTTCTTAGCCATAATCTATTCCCCTCCTTTCGATTATTTCGCACCGGTCTTGCCGACCTTGCGTCTGATGTGCTCATCCGCGTACTTGATGCCCTTGCCCTTATAGGGTTCTGGCGGTCTCTTCTCACGGATGTTGGCGGCGTACTGACCGACCTTTTCCTTATCGATGCCCTTGATGATGATCTTCGTCTGGGTCTCGCAGACGGACTCGACGCCTTCCGGATCGGTCATCTCGACCGGGTGGGAGTAACCCAGCTGCAGGGTCAGGACATTGCCCGACTTCGAAGCACGGTAACCCACGCCGTTGATCTCGAGGACCTTCTCGTATCCCTGGCTGACGCCCACGACCATGTTGTTCAGCAGGGTGCGGGTCAGACCGTGCAGGGAGCGGCTTCTCTTCAGGTCGTTCGGTCTTTCGACCAGGACCTGACCGTCCTTGATCTCGATGTTCATCTCAGCCGGAAGCGTTCTCTCGAGAGTACCCTTCGGGCCCTTGACAGTCACTTTGTTATTTTCTGCGATCTCGACGTTTACGCCGTCCGGGATCGCGATAGGCATTTTTCCTATACGTGACATCTTCGCCTTATTCCTTTCTCAATGTTTATGACAGTCGGTTCTTACCAGATAAAGGCAAGAATCTCGCCGCCGACGTGCTGCTCGCGGGCTTCCTTGTCGGTGAGCACGCCCTTGTTCGTCGAAACGATGGCAATGCCCATGCCGCCGAGCACCTTCGGCATATCCTCGACGCCCACGTAGGTCCGGAGACCGGGCTTCGAGATGCGGCGAAGGCCGTTGATGACCTTCTCGTTCTTGTCCGCGCCGTACTTCAGCGTGATGCGGATGGTCTTTCTGACGCCGTCCTCAAGGATCTCATAACCCTTGATGTAGCCCTCGCGCTCCAGGATGTCGGCGATGGAGACCTTCATCTTCGAAGAAGGAACGTCCACGGTATCATGCTTCGCGGTTGTCGCGTTGCGGATTCTGGTGAGCATATCTGCGATCGGATCACTCATGGTCATGGTCTTTCCTCCTTTCCTTACCAGCTGGCTTTCTTCACTCCGGGAATCTCGCCCTTATAGGCCAGCTCGCGGAAGCAGACACGGCAGATGCCGTACTTTCTCAGATAAGCGTGGGGACGCCCACAGATTCTGCAGCGGGTGTACGCTCTCGTCGAGAACTTCGCGGGGCGCTGCTGCTTTACTTTCATGGAAGTTTTAGCCATTGTCTTCCTCCTCAATCTCTGCTGAACGGCATATTGAACAGTCTGAGCAGTTCGCGGGCTTCCTCGTCGGTCTTCGCGGTGGTGCAGAACACGACGTCCATGCCGCGCACCTTGTCGACCTTATCGTACTCGATCTCGGGGAAGATCAGCTGTTCCTTGATGCCGAGGGCGTAGTTTCCTCTGCCGTCGAACGCGTTCGGGTTCACGCCGCGGAAGTCGCGGACGCGGGGCAGCGCCAGGTTGATCAGGCGGTCCGCGAACTCATACATCTTCTCGCCGCGGAGCGTGACCTTGCAGCCGATGGACATGCCTTCACGGAGCTTGAAGTTCGCGATGGACTTCTTCGCCTTCGTGATGACGGCCTTCTGGCCGGCGATGATCTCCATGTCGTGCACGGCGTTCTCGAGGACCTTCGCGTTATCTCTCGCTTCGCCGACGCCCATGTTCAGGACGATCTTGTCGAGCTTCGGGATCTCCATGACGTTCTTATAGCCGAACTTCGCGACCATCGCGTCTTTGATCTCGCTCTCATAAATGTCTCTTAATCTGCTCACTTTCAGATCCCCCTTTCACTCAGTCGATGGCCTTGCCGGTGGACTTCGCCACGCGGACCTTCTTGCCGTCCTTGGTCTCAAAACCGACGCGGGTGGGCTTGCCGTCGACCAGCAGCATGACGTTCGAGATATCGATCGGACCCTCCACATGGATGATGCCGCCGGAGTTATCCTGCGCCGTCTGCTTGGTGTGCTTGGTGAGCATGTTCACGCCTTCCACGACGACCGTGTTCTTCTTCGGGTCAACGGCCAGGACCTTGCCCTCTTTCTCACGGTCTTTTCCGGCGATCACGCGGACCATATCATCTTTCTTGATCTTCATGGTAGCCATATCCTCGTCCTCCTTTACAGCACTTCGGGAGCCAGAGAAACGATCTTCATGTACTGTTTCTCTCTCAGCTCTCTCGCGACCGGCCCGAAGATACGGGTTCCCCTGGGTGTCTTATCGTCACGAATGATGACCGCTGCGTTCTCATCGAATTTGATGTAGGAACCGTCCTTGCGGCGCGCGCCGTGTCTGGTGCGCACGATGACCGCTTTCACGACCTCGCTCTTCTTCACGACTCCGCCGGGAGTAGCGTCCTTGACGGTGGCGATGACCACGTCGCCGATGTTCGCATATCTTCTCTTGGAGCCGCCGAGAATGCGGATCACAAGCAGTTCCTTAGCACCGGTATTATCAGCAACCTTGAGTCTTGTCTCCTGCTGAACCATTGCATTCTCCTTCCTTACTTCGCCTTCTCAATGATCTCAACGAGTCTCCAGCGCTTGTCCTTCGACAGCGGGCGGGTCTCCATCACGCGGACGGTATCGCCGATGCCGCACTCGTTGTTCTCGTCATGAGCCTTAAGCTTATACGTTCTGGTAACGATCTTTCCGTAGAGCGGGTGACGCACGCGGTTCACGACCGCCACGACGATGGTCTTATCCATCTTGTCGCTGATGACCTTGCCCGTACGGGTCTTTCTCAAATTTCTCTCCACAACAATTCCTCCTTATGCGTCAGGCCTGCTCAGCCTTCTGGGTGATAACGGTCTGGATGCGGGCGATGTTCTTGCGAACTTCCTTGATCCTCGAGGTGTTATCGAGCTGGTTTGTTGCGTTCTGAAATCTCAGATTGAAAAGCTCTTTCTTGGCAGCGACCAGCTCTTCCTGAAGCTGAGCGGGGGTCTTCGCCTGAAGCTCTTTCACATAATTGTTCGTCTTCATTACTGCTCACCGCCTTCCAGGTCTGCTTTGGAGACGATCTTGCACTTGCAGGGAAGCTTGTGCGTAGCCAGGCGCAGGGCCTCGCGTGCGGTCTCCTCCGGTACGCCGGCGATCTCAAAGAGAACGCGGCCGGGTTTCACAACGGCTACCCAGTACTCCACGGCGCCTTTACCTTTACCCATTCGGGTCTCGGCGGGCGTCGCCGTCACGGGCTTGTCGGGGAAGATCTTGATCCAGACCTTACCGCCACGCTTAATGTAACGGGTCATGGCGATACGGGCCGCCTCGATCTGGTTCGACTTGATCCAGTGAGGCTCCATCGCGACGATACCGTACTCACCGTTCGTGATGCGGTTTCCGCGGGTGGCCTTACCCTTCATGCTGCCGCGGAACTGCTTGCGGTGTTTGACTCTCTTAGGCATTAACATTACTGCTCTCCCCCTTCCTTGTTCTTCGTGGGAAGGACCTCGCCCTTATAGATCCACACCTTGACACCCAGTCTGCCGTAAGTCGTGGTGGCCTCGGCGAAACCGTAATCGATGTCAGCGCGCAGCGTCTGCAGCGGAGTCGTTCCTTCGGAATAAGACTCAGAGCGGGCAATGTCGGCGCCGCCCAGACGTCCGGAGACCTTCGCCTTGATTCCCAGGGCGCCGGCCTTCATGGTGCGGCTCATGGCCGACTTCATGGCGCGGCGGAAGGAAACGCGGTTCTCAAGCTGCTGAGCGATGTTCTCGGCGACCAGCTGAGCATCGCGGTCAGGTCTCTTGATCTCCTTGATGTCGATGAAGAGCTTCTTCGTCGTGAGCTTCTGCACGTCGGCCTTCAGCTTCTCGATCTCGGCGCCGCCCTTACCGATGACCACACCGGGCTTCGCGGTCCAGATGGTCACGCGGACTCTGTCGGAAGTGCGCTCGATCTCGATGGTCGAAATGCCTGCGCTGTAAAGCTTCTTCTTCAGGTACTTGCGGATCTTGTCGTCTTCGACGATGTTATCGGCGAAATCACCTTTCTCCGCGTACCACTTGGAGTTCCAGTCTTTGATCACACCGACCCTGAGGCCGTGAGGATTTACTTTCTGACCCATGTTCTTCCTCCTATCTCTCGTTCAGCACCAGAGTGATGTGGCTCGTGCGGTGCTCGATGCGGTAAGCTCTGCCCTGTGCTCTGGGGCGGATACGCTTCAGGGTCGGTCCCTTATTCGCGTAGCACTCCTCGATGTAGAGCTTCGATACGTCCATGCCGTTATTGTTCTCGGCATTCGCGATCGCGGAGTCGAGCAGCTTCCCGATCAGCGCGGAGGCCTTTCTGGGGCTGTAGGTGAGGATACCCTGGGCGGTCGTTACGTCCTTGCCGCGGATGGCGTCCAGCACGAAGCAGGCCTTCTGCACGGAAACGCGGGCGTAGCGAAGAGTCGCGCTGGGGCGGGTCTCTCTCTGTGTCTCGTTTCTTTCTCTCTTTATCTGAGATCTATGTCCTTTTGCCATAGCTTATTCCTCCTTTCGCGGCCTCTTAGCGGCGGGACTTCTTCTCGTCTTTGCCGTGGCCGCGGTAAGTTCTGGTAGCTACGAACTCACCCAGCTTGTGGCCGACCATATCCTCGGTGATGTACACCGGCACATGCTTGCGGCCGTCATGAACGGCGATCGTGTGGCCGACGAAATCCGGGAAGATGGTGGAACGACGGGACCAGGTCTTGATCACCTGCTTCTGATTCGAAGCGTTCAGGGCATCTACCTTCTTCAGGAGGTGCTCATCGGCGAAAGGTCCTTTCTTTAATGAACGTGCCATTTTATACTCTCCTTCCCTTATTTGATCGTGCGGCCGTCACGGCGTCTGACGATCAGGTCATTGGACTTCTTGTTCTTCTTGCGGGTCTTCTTACCCAGCGTGGGCTTGCCCCAGGGCGATACAGGACCGGGACGTCCGATCGGGGCGCGGCCCTCACCGCCTCCGTGAGGATGATCGTTCGGGTTCATGACGGAACCGCGGACGGTCGGGCGGATACCCATGTGGCGCTTGCGGCCGGCCTTGCCGATGTTGATCAGGGAATGATCACCGTTTCCGACGATGCCGATCGTGGCGCGGCAGTTCGCGGGGACCATTCTCATCTCGCCGGAGGGAAGTCTCAGGGTGGCGTACTTGCCTTCCTTCGCCATCAGCTGGGCGCTGTTTCCGGCGGAACGGACCAGCTGTCCGCCGTGACCGGGATGGAGCTCAATGTTATGGATCTGCGTACCGACCGGGATCTGGGAAAGCTCCATGGCGTTTCCGATGCGGGTCTCGGCCTCGGGACCGCTCATGACGGTCATGCCGTCCGTAAGTCCCTCGGGGGCGAGGATGTAGGACTTCTCGCCGTCCGCGTAGCAGATCAGCGCGATGTTCGCGCTGCGGTTCGGATCGTACTCGATTCCGATAACCTTCGCGGGGATACCGTCTTTTCTTCTCTTAAAGTCGACCAGGCGATATTTTCTGCGGTTCGCGCCGCCTCTGTGACGGACAGTGATCTTACCGGAGTTGTTGCGGCCCGACTTCTTATTCAGGTCCGACAGGAGCGACTTCTCGGGGGTCTTCTTCGTGATCTCGGAGAAATCGGAACCGGTCATCTGTCGTCTGGACGGAGTATAGGGTTTGTAAGTTTTGATTCCCATGTTTTCTCTCCTTTATAATCCCTCAAAGATCTCGATGTCTGCGCTGGCCTCAGTCAGCTTGACGATGGCTTTCTTCTTCTTCGAAGTTCTGCCGTAGACCATTCCTCTGCGCTTCACCTTGCCGTTCAGGTTCATCGTGTTCACCTTCTCGACCTTGGTTCCCGCGAACATTTTCTCGACCGCTTCCTTGATCTGGGTCTTGGTCGCGTCGGTATGAACATAGAAGGTGTACTTCTTATCGGCCATCTCGCCCATCGTCTTCTCGGTGATGATCGGCTTCAGGATGACGTCATAATATTTCAGATCAGCCATTGTAAACCTCCTCCATCTGCGTGACAGCTGCCGAAGTGGCGACGACTGTCTGATACTTCAGAATGTCATAGACATTGATCGTGTTCACATACGCAGTCTTGATGCCCTCGATGTTTCTCGCGGAGCGGAGCACCGCCTCATCCTTCTGATCCAGGATGACCAGGGCCTTCTTCACTTTCAGGGCGTCCAGCATAGCCTGGAAATCCTTCGTCTTCGGCGCGTCCATCTTGATCTCGTCGACCAGGATGAACTTCTCCTCGGCCGCCGCCGCGCTGAGCACGGACTTCAGGGCGATGCGCTTTTCCTTCTTATTCATCTTGAAGGAATAGCTGCGGGGCTTCGGCGCGAACACGATGCCGCCGTGCGTCCACTGGGGAGCTCTCGTCGAACCCTGACGGGCGCGGCCGGTGCCCTTCTGGCGATAGGGCTTCTTTCCGCCGCCGGAGACTTCCGAGCGGGTCTTCGCGCTCTGCGTGCCCTGTCTCTTATTAGCCATCTGCAGTCTGACTGCCATATAGACCAGGTGCATGTTCGGCTCAATGCCGAAGATCTCATCGCTGAGGTCTCTCGTGCCGACCTGCTTGCCGGTCATATCAAAAACAGATACGTTTGCCATCTGTATGTCCTCCTTCTTCGTTCGGCGATGCCTTACTTGCCGGCCTTCACTGCGTCTTTGATGGTGACCAGTGCTTTTCTGGGGCCGGGGACCGCGCCCTTGACCAGGATCAGGTTATCCTCGGCATCCACGCGGACGATCTCAAGGTTCTGGACGGTGACTTTCTTTCCGCCCATCTGACCGGGCATGCCCTTTCCTTTATAAACGCGGCTGGGATCGGAGCAGGCTCCGTTCGAACCCTGGTGGCGGTGGAACTTGGAACCGTGAGCCATCGGGCCTCTGTGCTGGCCGAGTCTCTTGATGGCGCCCTGGAAGCCCTTGCCCTTCGAGATCGCGCTGACGTCGATCTTATCGCCGGCGGCGAAAGTCTCAGCCTTGATCTCATCGCCGACCGCGAAGTTCGCGGCGTCGTCCAGGCGGAACTCGCGGACGAAGCGCTTCGGGGTCGTGCCGGCCTTCTGGAACATACCCATCATGGGCTTGTTGATCAGGGTCTCGCGCTTCGAACCGAAGCCGACCTTGACCGCCTCATAGCCGTCGTTTTCATCGGTCTTGACCTGAAGGACCACGCAGGGGCCTGCTTCAAGGACGGTCACGGGGACGAGAGATCCGTCTTCCGCGAAGATCTGGGTCATACCGATCTTGGTTGCGAGAATTGCTTTCTTCATTAATTTCCTCCGTTCTGCATTGGACCGGACGGGTGAACCGCCGTTCTTGCCAGAATTTTAAACTGTCTTTTCCTTAATTACTTCTGCTTCATCTTAATGTCGATGTAGACGCCGGCAGGCATCTCCAGACGGCTCAGAGCGTCGACGGTCTTCTGCGTCGGCATGATGATGTCGATCAGGCGCTTATGCGTGCGCTGCTCGAACTGCTCGCGGCTGTCCTTATACTTATGCGTCGCACGCAGGATCGTCACGATCTCCCTTTTAGTAGGAAGCGGGACGGGACCGGACACATCGCCGCCGGTCTTCTTGACGGTGTCGATGATCTTCGCGGCGCTGTCGTCAACGAGCTTGTGCTCATAAGCCTTGAGGGTGATCCTCATAATCGTTCTTGCCATAAAAAAAGTCTCCTCTCTAACGTACTTTGAATTTCGAAGTACCTCAGACGGGCGACTGTACACTCGCTCGTGTGTGTCCATACGAGAACGCATAGATCATGCACACGTGATCTCTGCCCTGCCGGCAGATCTTATATGGAAGAAACTCTCTTCCGCTCGGTACAGTGACTAGTCGTCGGCTTCGCGGCCTGACATTCGCTCCGTGTAAATGACCTTCCTGCGGTATGGCTCCCCGCGGAAGCAACCTCACACTTCACAGCTATCATGTCACAGCATGTGCTACTATACACGCGCGGGCGGGGGGATGCAAGCACTTTTTTGATTTTTTTATATTTTTTTCAACGAGGTCGGGTGTGTCCATAGAAGCGTGTACCAGATATGGTGGTCGGCCGACGAAGAGGCACTATTTTGCCGGGCAATGATTCGGTCCGGGTCTCTCTCTGCCTTCGCCTGCCGGAGTCCGGACCCGTCGCTCCCTTGTCACGGCTCCGCTCCTTATTTCGGCGCCGCTCCCGCAAACTCGCGCGCATTCTTCCTAATACTATTAGTCACGGAAGAATGCGCGCTCAGACAGTGCTCCGCGGCACCGGGTATGCTCGCCGTGACGGGCGTCCGCTTCCGATGGTCCGGTCTGCCGGCAGGCGAAGGCAGAAACGCGGACCGGAACATTGCCCATAAAAAAGCCGCCCTCACGGGCGGCTGAAACCACGTCTTTACTCCCCGCTTCCATGACGCGGGCCCCTTAATAGTTTCCCAGGATCTTGAAATAGATCGCCTCCTGCAGGATCCCCCGCAGCGCGTTCTTCACCCCCGCCTCGCTCAGGTTCCCCTCGAACTCCACGAAGAACCGATACTCCCAGGCCTTCCCCGGCACCGGGCGCGACTCGATCTTCGTCATGTTCAGGCCGTTATGGATGATGTGGCTCAGCAGCCGGTACAGCGAGCCGCTCTGGTGCGAGGCCTCGAACACCACGCTGATCTTCGAGGCGTCCTCCGAATAGATCTTCTTCGAGGAGACGATGATGAACCGCGTGGTATTGTCCTTATAGTCCACGATGTCGTCGTCCAGGATCTCCAGGCCGTAGAGCTCCGCGCAGGTCGCCCGCGCGATGGCGCCCTGAGTGGGATCGCCGTCCTCGACGACCTTCTTCGCCGCCACTGCGGTGTTCGCCACGCTGATCGTGTCCACGTCACGGCGTTCCTCCAGATAATCCGAGCACTGCAGCAGTCCCTGCGGATGCGAATAGATCCGGCGGATCCCCTCCTTCGAAGCTCCCGGCAGGCCCAGCAGTACATGGTTCACGGACAGATAGGTCTCGGCCACGATGTAATTATCGTAGTGCATCAGCAGATCGTAAACGTCGCCGACCTGGCCCGCGCGCGAATTCTCGATGGGCAGGACCGCATAATCCGCGATGCCGCCGCAGATGGCTTTCATGGCCTCGTCGAACGTCTTCACGTTAAAGCAGTTCGCATCCGCCCCGAAATACTCCAGCGTCGCGGCATGGCTGTAGGCGCCCTCGACGCCCTGGTAGACCACGCGGGACTTCTTCCGGGGGATCGTGGGCAGCATCTCGAACGGGATGGCGCCGATGATGCCCTTCTGCGCCATGATCTGATACTGCATGCGGCGCGACAGGCTCATGATCTGGTGGAAGAGCTCGGCCGCGTCCTCCTTCATCTCTTCGTCCCGGCAGCGCTCGGTGATCAGCGCGATCTTCGCGCGCTCCCGCTCGATATCCTGGACCGGGGTCCCTTTCTCACTCTTCCATTCGGCAATGTCGGCGCACACCGCCATGCGCTCCTCGAACTTTTCGAGAAGCGAGGCGTCGATCCGATCCAGTTCTTTCCTGAGTTCGGTCAGGTCTTTTCTCTTCTTAGGCATGATCTTATTCCTTATAATAAATCACTCATCTCCAGCAGCAGCCGCTCGCTCTTCTCCCAGCCCAGGCAGGGATCCGTGATCGACAGGCCGTACGTGTTCCCGCTCGCCTTCTGGCAGCCGTCCAGCAGATAGCTCTCGATCATCACTCCCTTCACGAGCCTGCCGACGTCCTCGGAATGCCTGCGGCTGTGAAGGACCTCTTTCACGATGCGGATCTGCTCTTCGTACTGCTTCCCGGAATTGGCATGGTTTGCGTCCACGATGCAGGCCGGGTTCTGAAAGTCATCTTTCTCATACAGTTCGAAAAGCATGCGCAGATCTTCATAATGATAATTCGGCATGCTGTTCCCGGCCGCGTCGACGTACCCGCGCAGGATCGCGTGCGACCAGGGATTCCCATCGGACATGACTTCCCATCCCCGCAGCGCGAAATGATGAGAGTTCTGGCCGGCCTTGATCGAATTCATCATGACGGACAGCTCTCCGCTGGTCGGGTTCTTCATGCCGACCGCGATATCCAGTCCGCTCGCCATGAGCCGGTGCTGCTGGTTCTCCACGGAGCGCGCGCCGATCGCCATGTAGCTGACCAGGTCGGAGGTGTACTCGTACAGTTCCGGGTACAGCATCTCGTCCGCCGTGGACATCCCGGTCTCCTTCATGACCCGCATGTGCAGGTTCCGGACCGCGAGAACGCCGTCGAACATATCCGAGACTTTGTGGGGGTTCGGCTGATGAAGCAGTCCTTTATAGCCGCTGCCGGTGGTGCGGGGCTTACTCGTGTAGACCCTGGGAACGATCATCAGCTTCTCGGAGACCTTCTCGTTCACCTTCGCCAGGCGCGAGACATAGTCCAGCACGGAATCCGCCCGGTCCGCCGAGCACGGTCCGATGATCACGAGAAAGCGGTCGTCCTCGCCGGCAATGATCCGGCGCACCGCCTCGTCATTCGCCGCCTTCTTCCTGCGAAGCGCGGGAGACAGCGCGAACTGCTGCCTGGTCTCCGCCGGAGTCGGCATCTGGTTAATATACTCAAAACTCATAAAAAACTCCCGCCGCGCGGAGCCGGGACGTTCCGCGCGCAATGATGCTTTATCTTACCACTCTTCCGGGTTTTTGAATATATTTGATTTCATATGTCTTCCGGCATGTTATCGCGTTCCGTCCCGGGCGTGATTCCCTGCGATTTTTCTTGCTGTTTGACATG
>JAEEGL016801661.1_pt1 | contig 17703 bp, 19 predicted proteins | sample 9134231 | NCBI WGS metagenome assembly JAEEGL01 (sample SAMN16246548, study PRJNA631951) | gut metagenome | biome: gut microbiome; feature: rumen; material: fiber-attached | host: Bos | place: Iran: Karaj | collected 2018-10 | reverse complement strand
CAAGGCTTGACAAAAGTCAATGGATTTGGTATGATATGTCTATAAAAAGATGAGTTGACTTCTATTTTTAGATACTTTCTACTTTTTTCTTAGTTGACTTCTATTTTTCAAAAATTTTTGAAAATATTTTTTGAAGGGCAAGGAAAAACTGCACTATGACTGAATTTGACGCATTTTACTTTGAAGAAAAATTTTACATCAACGGTACCAAAGAGTACACATTGGGGTCGATACTCGAAAAATATCTGCAAAAAAGCTTCAAGGGCGTGAAGGACAAGCTGGGCTGCTGCAAAGAGTATCTTCGCCTGCTCCACTACCCGGAAACGCGCACACAAATGGCTGACTGCGAATATATTTTTACGGAAGCTGTCTCCTTCTTCGACCGCGCTGAGGAATACATACATGCCCTGCCGCCGTACAACAGTTTCCCGCTCCGTGACAGCGGGCTCTACGACATTATTAATCGTCACAGTGTACTTTTCGAGATAGATGATAACGAGATCGAACATGAGTGGTTCGACTACGATAAATTCGACAGCTACGATGATTACAATGAAGATGATGATCGCGGGACTGTCTATCATGAGCCAATGTATGAGCATGACCGCATGCTGACTTCGTTCAGCCCGGGCGACCCGCTTGACGAAATGGATGATCCCGATATGATAGATGAGGTGCTGAAGCTCAACGCGGAATTAAAAGACTTCATTTATCACTACATTACACTTTTTGAGGATTTACTGCGTGTGAAGCGGGTATATGAGCCGTTTCTTGAAAAGATACACAGCCGTGAGGAATTCCTGACCAATGAAGAAATCGCAGAAATGCTTGACGAGTTCAATAGTGAAGCAAACAAAAAGCTGAACCCATACGACAAGCTTATCCCGTCGGGGACTATGACGCTTTCATACAAAGTCCTGAAACGCAAGAAAACCTCTGTCCTGTGCGAGAATTATCACTTCTCGACAATCGGAGGCTTCCTGTACATAGAATTATTCAAGGGGTTGCAGCACCGCTACCTGCCACGCAAGTGCGACTACTGCGGACGGTACTTTGTGCTGGAGCGCGGCTTTTACTCAAACTACTGCAAGCGTCCGGTCAAGGGGCAGCCTGATAAAACCTGCCGCGACCTCGGACATCGGAAGAAGTTTAACGACAAGTTAAAGACCGACCCGATCTGGAACGTGTACCACAAGGGCTACAAGGCTCACTACGCCCGGTATCTCAAAAAGAAGATGACGCAGGCGGAGTTTCAAAAATGGGCGGACTATGCTATCGTGCTAAGGAACAAGGCGCTTGAAGGTGAGATCGAGTATGATGAGTATGTCCGGGAGATGAAGAAATAAACGACAAATCCCTTAAAACCCTTGATATTTCGCTGAAAAGTAGTATAATAATATAAAAACCATACGCAAAGGAGGCGCAACCTATGGCATACACAACAAGATATGGAAAGCCGAACATGGGTAACCTTCCGCCCAAGCTCGGTAAAGCTATAATTACACAGATACTCAATACTCCTGCGCCCGACCGCGACAAATTGCATGAACGCGCACGAAACCTTGAAAAAGAGATGGTTAAAATAAGGGAGAAGGAAAATGCTGAAGGGAATTCTGCAAAGTGATCTGTTCTTTTGCAACCACATAGGCGTGTCCGAGAGTGATGAAGTTCGCGACAGGATGTCGTGAAGAATGTTTCCAAAAGCGCACACGATGTGCGCATATAAAGAAACATTCCAGACATATGCCGCTTTTACCGTCCGTGATGAAAAAGGCGAAGGACTGCGGGAATATATTCAGAACTACGCTATATCGGACGAAAATGCCGGGACTATGAGAACTTACATCGTTCGCGACAACTATTCGTCCGAGCTCGTAGGTTATTTCTCGCTTAAAGCCGGCTTGATCTCGATGAACGAACATGAAGAAGAAATACCGGACAACGAAACAGGCTCCAGCACCACCGTTACGATGTTTGATACCGTTCCGGGCATGGAGCTTGCCAATTTCGCTGTAAATGACACCTATATCCGTAATCACCCTGCATTAAAAGGCGTAGGATTGGTAATATTCGAGCAGTTCATAATGCCGCTTATTGCGAGAGCATCGGAGATAATCGGCACAAAGGTACTTTACATATTCGCGCTGCCGTATGACGACTTGATAGCGCGATATGTGGATTACGGCTTTATGCGGCTTGATGACCCGTATGAAGATGAACTGCACAAACGGCTCAAACCGAGTTATGATCAGAGTTGCATCTTTATGTATCAGATACTGTGAGAAAACCTTGGAATAAAGGTGAGACGCTACTATGAATGAAAATGACTTAAATCTCGTGTTCAGGTGCATTGATATTCTGTGCAATCAGGTCGGGATCATCGATGCCGAGCGTTTCATATACATCATGCGAAGCGAGGCTTTCGATTACACTAAATGGCAGCGCGGCCACTATGATAATATCTCCCCCGACGAGCTCAATGCGGCGATTGACAGATTCAGCGCCGAGCATGAATTTAAGGGTACCTCTAAAAAAAGCTTTGAAAAGAGAAAATGAGATAATTGTGTCGAGAACAAGGAAAGGCTCCGAAGGCTTGCTGGCGCAAGGCGATGAGACTTGACGCAGTTATAGGCACAAGTAGCTCTTTTTCTCTCAAATGGGTTTTTAGAGCTTCCCTTAAGGGAAACAACGGTTATATAAGAACAAACGCACGGGTTATGCTCGTGCGTTTGTTCTTTTAATGAACTGAGTAAGCTTGATACGGCTGTACTTTCGGATGCAGCTGTTTTAGTTCTTATATGTATCTGTATGTATATCATGATGATTGTCGGATCGTTTCCTTTTCCTGCACAATAATCGTTGTATTTGTGGGTTGTTTCCACTATATAGGTACGGATTAGTTTTTAGAGAAGTAATATCTTTGAAAATGTATTGATATACAGAAATAGCTATTTTGCAACTGGTTCCCATATTATTGCTTATGCCATTTTCATTTAATGCGACATTATTGCATCCACCTGAGCAGAAATTGAAAATAGGGCATTTAGCACACTTCTTTCTTCTTTCAATCGCCTCTGAAAGTAGGTTTTTGAAGCCATCCGAATCAAATGCTTGACTTATTATATGGTAATCCCATACATTCCCATATGAATACTTGGGAGGAAAAAATCGATTGCAAGGAACTATATCTCCATTATAACGCACTCCCATCCATTTGCCGAGACAAGAATTATACTTACATACACTTTTTTCGCCGTAAATGATATGCTTTATTATACGTTCAAAATAGCCGACTTCAATATTACATGATGAGTCGTTTTTCCAGTATTCATAGAATTCTATCAACTTCTTTGATGCATGCTCGGCATCCAATAGCAACTCTGCATTTAATTCTGTTGGTGTTGAAACGTAGGGATTCATATTATAGTTTGCATTCAACTGCTTAAACATTTCATAGCTTTGAATCAGGGTATCAATGTTTGCAGCAGATAAAACCATTATGAATCCACAGTGTTGATCTTTGCTTAAAAGCTTATCTCTGTTAGCTAATACCTTTGAGGTGTTTCCTCGTAATTGATCATTTAGCACTCCATCGATTGATGTGCCTACGCCAATGTGGTTAGCAACAAGGAATTCAGCATACTCATCAGAAAGTAATGTTAGATTACTTTGCATCCTGTTTTGAACCTTTACATTCTTGAACTCTTTCTGCATTTCTATTGCTTGCTGAAAGAATTGCAACCCCATAACAAGTGGTTCGCCACCATGCCATATGAATGTTACATGTTCATATGCGTTTAAAGTAATATCATATAATCGCTTTAGTGTGTCTAATGACATTTTTCCCGCTTTTTCGCGATATGAATTATGAAAACAATAAACACAATTCATATTGCAGATATCTGTTGGCATAATAAGAATGCTTAAATGATTTGATAGCTTTGACATATAGTTTAATCCCAGTCTGTGTGGCTGTCATCGTGGCTTTCATCTGTATGGTCATCATCATGATGTGTATCGTCATGTCGCTCGTCGTCATAATCATCGTGACTATCGTCATGGTCAAAGAGATCTCCCCAATCAGTATGGTAGTCGAAACTCCGATCCGAATGGTCATCATAACTTGTGCGATCGCCCCAGTCAGAATGGTCGTCGTAGTCTCTACCCCAATCAGTGTGACTATCATTGTGACTTGATGATGCAGAACTAACAGTTTGATTTAAATAATCCGAGTACATTTCTTCAATAGACATATCATTGCCTCCTGATTCAAATTTCAAAAAATGGGTAAACGTCAACGATATTTTCCTTTTTGATATATCACAAGGAAAAGGCACACGATATCCCTTGATGTGGTAGCCGCTGCAATTCGAAGACTCCGCTCATTCCAAAAGAAATAAATATTGCGTAGCCATACATTGTGTGCGGATAACACTGATATGCGGCGCTCAATCGACGGGGTAGCAGCTATCATGAAGCAGAATTACGGGCACGAGCCGTGCTCGAGAAGTCTGTTTCTGTTTTGCGGAAAGCGTTGCGGCAGAATGAAAACATTGTTGTGGGAGGGCGATGGTTTCCTGTTTCTGTATCCAGTCATATCATTTCAGCTCCTTATACCGTTTCCGCAAATCCGTTCTCCGTATAATAAAGTTCCTCAAGCTCACCGAATTTCTCTATAAGTTCCATCGGCAGATCTGTGTGTTCTGAAACGTAACGGTAAATGTTCTCCGAATCAACACAAGGTGCATTTTCGTGATCCTCTTTCCCGTAATCGAAGTCAGGGTTCCCGTAACCGCTTATACCTATCTCGGAAAGATACATTTCCTCATTTTCGAGATAGTCGTACACTTGTCTCAGAGAGCTTCCGCTTTCTTTGGAAATATACCGTGCAAGTTCGTCAAAATCAAGTTTAGCCATAATTACTCCTCGTATAATAAATAGTAGTAGTTTTTAGAGTTCCTCTCCAAGAACTATTGTGATAAATTGTTGTTTTGATGCTGAGGATTGGTTGAATTCTCCTAAGGGTATCGACATCAATGCAGTGTATGTATACAGTTTAGCCTTTTCGTCCATATCATCTCATTCTTTTTGAGCAGCTTATGTGCTTGTGACCGCATAACAAAGCTCTGCGGGTAGCCGAATGCTGTAAACTCATAAACAAGTTAATCACAGACAGCGGTCCAGTGCGTTTGGCTATGATGACTTGATAGCGCGATATATGGATTACGACTTTATGCGGCTTAACGACCCGTATGAAGATGAACTACACAAGCGGCTTAAATCGAGTTACGATCAAAGCTGCTTTTTTATGTATCAGATCTTATTCTCTATTCCTTATTTACAAGCGGTTCAAGATCATGGTCATATAGCATTGCATCGACTTCAATAATACTTTTGCCGTGGCGCAAAGCAAATAATATAATTGAATCGCGTTTATCTCTTACATATAAATCGAGGTATCCCGTTGCCTTCATAAGCTTTCTGGTTTCCTCGTCAGTTAGTCCGAGTCCGAAAGATATAGCGATAAGTTTATCCCTTGACGGTTTCTTCCTGCCGTCAAATATCTGATAGATATAAGTGCGGTCAAGTTGGGACTTGCGGACGACATCTGCTATACTCATATCCTTGTCGCGCAAAAATCCATAAAGGAAGCCTGGCAGATCATTTGAGATCATTTCACCTTTGTTATGCTCAAAGTATTCATCAATGTTTGAAGCTTTATTGAGATTATAATTCATGTCAATGGAAGAAATCTCGTGATGAAAAATACTGGTGAATCCATTATTTTTATCCATAATAACTCCTTTAGAAAAATGTATGCCGATGGCACAACATTTGTTTATAAAAATGGATTATAATGAGTTTAGAGATCAGGAAGGAGCGATTGAAATGACATACGCAATATCTGATATTCACGGCTGCTACGACAAGTACATGAATATGCTTGAAAAAATTGATCTGAAATCTGATGATACGCTGTATGTACTCGGCGATATCATCGACAGAGGTGCAGACGGTTTTAAGATCATGCTTGATGCCGCTTCGCGTCCGAATGTTCACACCATAATGGGAAATCATGAAGCAATGGCAATAAACGCGCTGAATAAAACTATTCAGGCAAGCAGCGCCGGAGCGCAGGATGTGAATGATCCTGCCGGCAAGAAGGAACTTGAACTATGGTTCAGAAACGGCGGAGCGGTATCATTAGCACAGCTCCTCGCTCTTGACCCTGCAGAAGTGAAGAAAGCACTGGAGTATATGCTGAATATGCCGTTGTATAAGGACATATCCGTCGGGGAAAAAGAGTATGTGCTCATACATGGCGGACTTGAAAACTTTTCGGCATCTAAAAAACTGTCCGACTATGAGATCGACGAGATCGTCTGGGCGCGTCCGGAAGCAAATACGCGGTATTACTCCGACAAAACCGTTGTGGTCAGACATACACCGACATTCCTTTATGACGGACGCAAACGTAACGAAGCGAAAATGCTGAAAACAGACACTTTTGTCGATATCGACTGCGGGTGTGTTTACGGCGGACGGCTTGCCTGCTTATGCCTTGATACGAATGAGGAATATTATGTGTGATTTTATTATAGCACGCCAATCTGAAAATGTCAAACAAGTAGGAATTATTACGACTGAATAATTCACAAACCAAACGCACACTGACAATTGAGGCTGTGTTTTCGGCGGACAGTCCGGAGTTCTGCCCCGAAACCGCGCAGGAGATCAATGTATAATTCCGCAATAATGCGGTTAAATAAAAGGAGGAAAATATCATGAAAAAAGGTTTAATGGAGCTTATCTTTGTTGTGGACAGGAGTGGTTCAATGTATGGGCTGGAATCCGATACTATCGGCGGTTTCAACTCAATGCTCACAAAGCAGCAGGAAGAAAACGGAGAGGCTGTTGTTACAACGATGCTGTTTGACGATAACATTCAGCTTCTTCACGACAGGCTCGACATCAACTCTATCGCACCGCTGACATCGGCTGATTACCAGTTAGGAGGCGGCACAGCGCTCCTTGACGCGTTAGGCACGGCAATGCACAAGGTGCGCAAGGCTCACGAAAGCATGAAAGAGGAATTTCGTCCCGAAAAAACGATCTTCTTCATCATTACAGACGGACAGGAAAACAGCAGCAAGCATTATTCCTTTGATATGATAAAGGAGCGTGTCCAAAGGTATAACAAAGAAAAGGGCTGGGAGTTCATATTCTTTGGCGCGAATATCGACACTATATACGAAGCGGGAAAACTCGGCATCGGAGCGAATATGTCCTACAGCTTTACAAACGATCCTATGGGGGTGGTTTCAACCTGGAACAATATTTCCCGTATCACAGGAACGTTCAGAAGGAAATAATAAATTAAATTAGATCACAGGCTCAAAAAGTGCCAGTGGTCATTAATAACAAATTTACATGGTTTTAAAAGGGTGTAATCGGCATATTGTACAAATTTAAGAGAAAGTGCCAAACAGCCATTGACATTCCAACACGAATATGATACAATGCAATTACATTAAATCGTGTGTTATAGGATGTCGTAATATGTTTGCCGACACCAGCGGATTGCACAGCGTATCATCTGCTAAGCTGCTGTCTGATCGTTGAACACGTACGGCTATATGTGCCTAACCCATTATTAAGCGTTTTTCCAGACGTTTTTTCATGGTTAGGACAACAGTGGAGGGAAAAGTATGGAAGTATCAAGATACGCACAGATCGTCGGAAGAAAAGAAAAAGGCAATAAGATAGCCTTATATGTGGTTACAGGTAATGATGAACAATACTTGTTCAGTCAGAACTACTCAGACAAACTATACGCAGTGATCAAAAGAGGGCTGTCAGTAACCGATGCCCTGTCATTGCATAAATACGGGAGCAGAAAGGATCCTTCGTTCGGAAAGATAGCGGATAAGCTCTCGAAGCATATCAAGTATATCGAAAAGACGTACGATCTACATATTTTACGGACAAGCTTTATCAAAACAGCCAACAAGGTTCATTTAGAACAATATAGGGGAGATCGATATGAGGTAGAATTATAATACACTATGCGTTTTTGCCATTATTTTAACCTCACTATATCAAAAATATTAAAGAATGCCGTCATAAGGCCTCACTTCTTCTATTGCTTGTATGGCTCAAACACAATATAATACAAACACAAACAGAAAGCCCGAAGTCAGAACTAACAGGAGGGATCAAGATGACACAGACAAGTCCTAACACAACATCTGTCAGCAGGACAGCAGAACTGAAGGTCAATCTTCACATCATAGAATCCTGTAATATGCACTGTGAATTCTGCTTTGCAAAGTTCCAGTGTAAAAAGGCTCTCTCACTTGAAGATTGGAAGCACATCATCGATAACATTGTCGGCGACAGCCAGAAAGGAGACCAGCTATGAAGAAACCGACACTTTTTCAGCAGAAGGTCACAGAGATCAATATTGCCGGAGGGGAGCCTACGCTCTGGCCGCATCTTATCGAACTGGCTGAGTACATTCGCAGCAAGGGGCTTAGGGTCAGTCTTATCCATAACGGCAGTGCGGCACCGGAATTATACCGTAAAATCGCTCCGTATCTGACGACCTGCGGGTTCTCGATCGACTCTGTAGATTCGACAATCCAGCGCCGCGTCGGCCGATGCTTCCCGGACGGTCAGGTCATCACCGCGGAGGAATACGCTGAGAAGATCCGCATACTTCGCAGCGTGAATCCGGACATCCGTATCAAGGTCAACACCGTCGTCAACCGCGCTAACCTCAAAGACGACCTTGCGCCGCAGATCCGTGCCTGGCACGTCGATCGCTGGAAATTCCTGCGCTGTATGCCATTCTCGGACGGTAAACATGACAATGCGCATATGGTCATTTCCGATGAGGAATACACGGCTTATATGCAGCGGCTGTTGACGCAGTTCAATACGGACTATACGCCTGAACAGTACCGTTACAAAGTCGGAGAGTCCGTGATCGTTGCGGAACGAACTCTTGCAGGAAGCTACATCATGGTAGACTCTAACGGATTCCTGGTAGACGACACGAAAAACACCTCTTATACAAAGGTCGCTGATCTGCGTAAAGATGATTTTCGCGACGGTCTGAACCACCTGGTATTCTACGATGATCTTTACCGATCCAGATATGAGCAGGCAGGTTGATCCGTTGCTTCCGCGCCGGAGTCATTCTGACAAAAATCTTGAAAATGCCTTCTTATGATAGCATTTTCAAGATTGAATGTAGGACGAAAAAGCAGTAAGATTATATCAGACGAAGGGAAACGACAGAAGGCCTCTGGGTTCAACGCATATGTACCTACTACTGCATTATACCATATTTTTCCGGTAAATGCAATCGAAAAGGTATATGGGCTGCATATTTTACGGACAAGTTTTATCAAAACAGCCAACATGTTCATATAGAACGATATAGGGGGATCGATATGAGATAGAATAATAATACACTAAACTAAGCGCTCATTACAGATTATAACAACAGGATTATATTGGAGGAAATACATATGAAAATTAAATTAAGGACTGGAAAATGTGATCCCACAACATTTGCAAATTTCTTTTCTAACGGACCATCACTCATCATCAAACATTTACTGAAAAAACCAACGTCCAAACTCGTTGAAATGATCAATGATCATAGCGACAAAGTCAGGGGCAAGGCAAATGAGGCGCTTAGGAAAAATAATATTATTGCGAGGGTCGATTCAATACACATTAAAATGTGCGTGACGTCGGTTGAGGCAAGTATGAGCGTATCCGGAATCGATTATGCAGGATCCGTAAAGTCGTTTCAGTCTATGATCGCCCATAAACTCAGCGGATTAAACTTTAGTAAGGCTAAAGGATTTATTATCGGTATCAAAGATCTGCCCGATGATATCAAGAGTATGATTCTCAACGGAGTATCTTTGAACACCAATGGCTGCATATCCAACGTGCCGGAAAAGCTTATCTCGGCCATAGTCTCGTCAAGAAGCAATTCCGAGTGGGACACACTTATTCCGAAAATCATAAACTCAAACAAGAGTATGATCTCTGATCTCATAAATACTTATATCAAAGACCGGAATGTGGCGGCAACAATTACTGATATAAGTGCAGCATAATACTCATAACAGCATTCTCCCCGAAATACTCATATAAAAAGTATTTTGGGGATAGAACGCGCTAATTGAAACAGCCGAAATCTGTTAAACACGAACAACATAGACGGAGGATTATTATGGATAATATTATAAACGAAACGATCACAAAACTTGAACGCCCTGCTATCGAACTGACCGACCAAATAATGCAGAAAATCAAGGCTTTATTTCCTGTGCCGGTTGAACATATTATTTTATGGGCTGACGTGGAGTTTGGCCGCAGAATATCCGGTCTGGTCGTAACAGACAAAGGAATATTCATAAAGGCAGACAGTACTCTGGTAAAAGAGTATAACGCAAGCTGCGATGAAAAAAAAGAACATGTAAACTACATCTACTATTACATAAAATGGAACGATTTTGATGTCGATGATTTCTCTATAGAAATCGTTAATGGCGTGAAATATCTGAATTTTGCCGGTAGGAATATTCTTAAATTGAATAAAGAACGTGATTTTTTCACGGAATACAGAAGCTGCATGGAAAAGTTCATCAAAGAGTCTGCTGTAACCGCAAGTAACATTTTTGCTGATCTGGAAGCTGTTGTGCCTGAAAATTTTGCTGCCGTCAATGTAAAAACCGGTCACGGAGAAATGGCAGAAGAAGCTTTGACCCTTTTGGATAAACTTGAAGGGAAAGACGCCAGAGTGGTTGGCAGGACAAACACGAAGAATGGTGCCGACAGAATAGTTAACGGGATCGAGATACAGTGCAAATACTACTCGACCGGCAAAGGCTGCATCAAGGCGTGCTTTGACAAAGAGACAGGATTGTTCAGATATCAGTCATCGAACGGAGAACCTATGCTCATAGAAGTCCCGAAGGATAATTATTACGAAGCGCTGGAAGCATTCAGGAACAAAATATTGGAAGGAAAGGTTCCCGGGGTAACAGATCCGAATGATGCTTCGAAGTATATTAAACAGGGTAGATTAACTTATAAACAGGCACTGAACCTTTGTAAGGCCGGAACGATCGAGTCTCTGACTTATGACACCATCACCGGCGCCATAACCTGTTCTTTCGCATTCGGGATAACATTTCTGACAACATTTATCATCAGTTATGCAAAGAACGGCGAGAAGAAAGAAGCACTGATCTCGGCGTTTGCAGCAGGGATCCAAGTGTTCGGCCTTTCGTTCGTCACTCACGTGTTGACTCAGCAGGTCGCAAGGACAACGCTGACAAAACAGCTGGTATCAATGAGTGATTACATTGTGAGAAAAATGGGCTATAAAGCTGTTCAGTCTATCGTAAATGCAATTCGTAGCTTAGCGGGCAAAGGGGCGATCTCAGGTGCGGCCGCAATGAAGCAGCTCTCGAAAATTCTGAGGAGTAATGTGGTAACATCAGCGATAACGTTCGTTGTTTTTTCCGTTCCCGATACCTACAGTATTTTCACTAAGCAAATATCCTCAGCACAGTATGTAAAGAATATGTTATCGCTTATAGGTTCAATGGCAGCAGCCGGAGGCGGTACTGTTGCTGCAGCGCTAGTCACCGCAAAGGTTGGCGCTGCTATCGGCACAACAGTAAATCCTTTGATCGGTACTGCTATTGGACTTGCCGGAGGCGCAGCAGGCGGATTTATCGGTGGAGCTGTAGTAAAGCTGGCCGGTGATGCAATCAGAGAAGATGATAGCGTTATCATTTCCCGTTTGTTTAACGGGGTTGTTTTGAATCTTATTTATGAATATATGCTTTCCGAGACGGAAACAAAGGTGCTTCTTGAAAAGCTTGATGCAGTTCCTGCGAGAGAAATGAAGAAAATGGTGAGAAAGGTAATGGCATCAAACGAGCAGGAAAAAGTCATCGATGATTTCATTCGGAAGTATTTTGAAGAGATCATCAGATCACGTCCCAAAATAGCTGAACCTTCACCTGAGGATCTGGTAACACTGTTTACACCAGCTTAAGCTATACGCTATCAATTGCCGGGTATATCAAGATAGTAAGTATGAATGAGATGAAATCCCTTGAGAGATCACATTGACAAATCATACAGAATCTGATATAATTAGAACAGCGTTAGAAAAATCGGGCACAGCCCGTTGCTCATGCTTATATGGAAATAATAATATCTAAAAGATGACAATAAACGTATGGGAACCTCAAAAAACCAATTTGAAAGGGAAAAACTATCCATGCCGTCTATCTATTTTTCTCTTTTCAAAGCGGTTTTTTAGGTACCTATATTATGGAACAGGAGCAGGTATGGATAAAGAAATATACACGAATTTTATGAGCGAAAGATTAAAGAACAATAATTTCAGCCAGAAAGAACTTGCTGAAAAGCTCGATCTTTCTGAAGATATGATCACTTGGATGAAAACAAGACCTGAGTCTGTTCCGATAGAGAGAGCAGCGAAATATGCAGATCTTGTAAATTATGATATTGTGGGCGAAGCGATCAAAGCAGCTGATGGCAATACACCTGCATATGATTCCAAGCTTAACGAATCTTGTATAACACTGACAAAGAAACGTGAGCTGATAAGGGAATTGGCGGCTGGCAACGAGCGTATCATTAATGAAGTTAATAGGCATTTACAAAAGCCGACATTGGTGATAACGGGCCCAGACTCATGCGGAAAGAAGATGATGACACAAGATATCTGCGGAGATACTATAATGCACGGACGTTTTGTATCGTCTGCGTTTTCGTTCGATGCGTGTTGCATTGAAGCTGTTGAAGATTCACCCATCAAATATAATTATGATGCCGGAGAGTATATCTATAAGATAAGATCGGCAAAGGATTTTGATACGATAATTTCAAAAAATATATTGACAGAAAATGAACTCAATGATCTGGGTGTACCTCCTGCAAGGGGCGAGATGGATGCAAAAGAATATCTTATATATGCTCCATTTTCAGTTTTGAATGATATAAGATTACTGACAGCCAACATAGGAAAATATTATTCGGATGAATCAGGAACTCCAAATCATGGGCTGATATCGTATCCGTCAATCTCCGCACGAGCTGATATTTATGTAATAATGCTCGATACGGCGAACAGTACTTTTCTTATGTCTGTCACTCCATTGCTTCAGAGCTGCTATGCCCGATGGAATACTGAAATGTTCAAATATGTGTATTTTGTTATCCCTAAATCGGATCAGTACAGCTGTGCGGAGATCGATGACATCAGAAGAATTTATAAAAAAAGCATATGCGATGTGATAAATGATATCAGCAAGGGAAAAGTGAATGATAAAGAACTGAATATATACACATATTCTGCGATATATAAGAAATACAAAGATCGCGAACGGTATGGAGAAATTGATGCAAATTATAACAGAGATCTGTTTAAACAAATTTTTATCACTCTTTCAGATATTTCTGAGAAACGTTCAAAAAGAATACCGCAGATTTTAAGAAATTTGAAAGCGCATATACAAGAGAAACCGTTTTCTGACAGTGAAGCATCGATGTTGAGAAATGAGGTCAATGATATTTTTAAGCGTGCTGAACGTCGTTTTATACATGAATTTTATGAATGTTATGACAAAATCTTAGACGAAAGTCATATTATAAGCTGTATCAATCGTATTAGTGACACATCGGGCGCACTGAACAGGAAGCAGAATAATCAGCTTATAGTAAACGACCTTTGTTCGGAACTGACTGCTAAATCCTGTGAGATAGCAAATACTTATTTGTTACAGGCAATGGATAATCTAAAAAGCAAGACAATTTTAAGCTCTGCTGACTTGGATTCGTATATTTCAAACAGTATTCCCGGAATAACGGCATCAAGCCTTGCTGAAACGATTGAAAAAGAATTACATTTTGATTCAAGTGCGCAATCTATGGTTGGAATGCTTGCTGCTTCAACATCGGCTTTAGCAGTTATGCCGATTTACCTTGCTGTACTTCCTGCTGCCGCTATGTTCGCCGGTTTCTACTCGCAAAAAAAAGGCGATAATGAAAAGAAACGTGCGGCGGCTCAAAAGATAATATCTATATTTTCTGAAAATAATATAAAGGAAAAAATCTGCAAGGAAACGGGAAATGTTTATTTTCGTTCAATAGAAGAAGATATCATTGATTTTATAGGTCAGGTGCAATTCAATACTAATAATTCGGATAGCATTAATGATATTGGTACGCTTGATGCGTTAATAAAAAAGCTTGAAATCAAATAGATTTGATTTTAAAGCCAAATCTATATGTGTAGACTTGTATTACGACACCGATGAAATAAACAATGCTACGCTGGTACAGAGTATTAAGACGTTTTTTCTTGCGGCTTTACCCTATTTGTCTTAAAATCTACTTTTAGTGATTCTCATTTTTCCAGAGAGATTCTAACGGTTAGTATTATCAACCAATAATACAATCCCAAAGTTCGCTTTTCCCGAATAAAAAACAAACAAATCCGAGCCGTTATGGTTCGGATTTGTCTGTCTTGGCTCCTGTTACTGGACTTGAACCAGTGACATCTTGATTAACAGTCAAGCGCTCTACCTCGCTAGCCGCAGTACAACGCGGGTTTGAGGCTAAAAAAATATCAATCTTGCGATTGATAGCGCTCTAGTGTTTACCCTAAAAGGGTATTAAAATATGAACCTTCATCCATTGTCGCAGTTCCGTCATTATTCACAATATTTGTTGTGCATAATCACAAACGTGTATCCTATGCTAAGCTATTCGATTTTCATGTGCCAGACGGTAAAATTTTGAAAAATTGCTGTTTCGTCAAAACGCTGAATTTTCTTGTGCAGATTAACAGTCGGCTCTTTCGCCTAAAATAAATGTGCTATACTATTATAGTGTACATAACAGTATAGCACATCTTTTATTTTCTGTCAAGCCACGACCGTACTTGCCGTGTTGAGAGTATCCCAATCGTCACAGAAGTCCTTGTAATCCATGTTAAGCTCTATGGTGATCTCATAGTCCTTGTTCAGCTCGATCCGGTTGACGAGCTGAGAGATTATCATTCTCTTCTGCTCTATGGTGCAGTTATCAAACTCCTGCGACCAACCTACGAACTGCTCAAACATAGGTCTTATCTGTTCGACAGCAGCTTTCTTGCTCTTGGCTTCGTTCTGAAGCTGTTCAAGCTGAAACTTCTGTGTAGAGATACGATCCTCGACGGTCTTTATAGCGCTGCTCAACTGTTCAGAAGTATAAACGCTGTCCCCGGTAAGCGTATTGGCGATCTCTTCCTGTAACTTTTCAAGCTGATTAGTATTCTTTTTGAGCTCAAGGTTTATCTTGGTCTGCATTGCCTTGTTGCTTGCCATTTCCTTTTTGAGCCGCTTCTGTAAGATCTCCTCACTCGGAGCGCCCTTTATACTCTCGAACATCTGATGAATGACCTCAATGACAGCGTTATCCACTCTTTCGGCAACATAGGTACTCTGTCCGTCACACTTGCAAAGCCCCCTGCTTTTATGATAACAGAGATATTTGAGCTGTGACCTGTCATAAAGTGAACCATCCTTCTTTCTGATGTACTTTTCTCTGTACACGATAGAAGTGAGCCTACCGCCACAGTGAGCACAGTACATGATACCGGACAGCAGATTTTTGCTTTTCGTCTGCCGCGCTATCGTCCTCTTGTCCTCAAAACTCTTTGACCGCTGATCGAGAATGTACTGAGCACGCTCAAATGTTATTTCGTCAACGATTTGTAAATGCGGGAGGTGCGGGATATCTGCATCGGTATTCCTCGCATACCCTATGTTCATCTTGTTGCGAAGTATGCGGATCACGGATTCGGATTGAAACTTCGCACCGGTGTGAGTCCTCACCCCGTTATCGTTCAGATACATAGCCAATTTGTAGGAGCCGCAGCCCTCCGTGACGGTTTTCTCATAAAGTTTTCTTACCCATTCCGCTTCCGTAGGCTCAACAGCAAGGTCAAGGACTTCCCTGCCCTTCTTATTGAGTCTGCCGTTATTGACTGTGCAATATCCGAAAGGCACATTGCCACCGGTGTATATTCCTTCAGCGGAAAGCTGCTGCATACGGGTTTTGATTCGTATTGAAGTCTTGGCGCTTTCTCCGGCAGCCTGCCAAAATCTGATATAATTCATCAGCTTATCGACATGACTCTCGAACTTCTGTTCGCCTTCCTGTGTACTCCAGACTCTGATACCGTGCTGAACGAACCATTCTACCACGAACGGCGTTTCTTCGTCGATACGTCCGATTCGGTCAAACATAAAGACGAGAAGTACATCGAACTCCTTACGTTCTGCCGCAGCTCTCAATTCCTGTATAGCGTCACGGTTGGCAGCCGACACCTTAAAGCCGGACACGCCCTTTTCGTAGAACTCCTTGCCGATGATCCAACCCTGTCTTTCCGCAAATTCGTGACACACCTGCTTCTGCATGGGTATATCGTCCTTGACTTTATCGACCTGCCCTACCGTAGATACTCTGTAAAGGCAATATGCGATAGGCTTTCTCTCTGTTACTGTATTGTTGTTTTCCATTTTTTGACCTCCATTGTTTTCAGAAACAACGGAGCAAATGAAATCTCAAAGAAAATCAATATGTTACTGTTCAATATCCTATTGTCAAGGAACTATTCAGCCGAGCCTTGCGTTTCGTGCTTTAAAGTATATTACCACAAAATTCGCCCGGTGTCAAGTACCTTAACTCATTTTCCCAGAATAATCTCATTTGCTCCCATAAAAGCAAATCACATAATGCTTATGCGGACTTTTTCTTATCCTCTGACTTTACCGTCTTATCTCCCTGTTCGGAAAGCCGGGACTTATAGTTTTCCATCATAGTCCACATGATGTTTTCTTTCAGATCGGGATTGCTGCTTCCGAACACAATGTTTACTTTGCAGTCTCCTATCTGTCTGATGATCTTCTCATTCATTCCATTCCTCCCGAAACACATACCCCGATAACAACAGCGGCAAAATACCGCTGCCGTTTTCTTTTCGGGGATATACCATTCCATTGTACTATAAGCACGACATATTCCCTACCCTATATGCTCCTGCGGCGTGGAGGCGGAGCAATATGTTTGATCTTCTGCAGGCGTTCCTTTATTTTGTCTATGGTCGCCTGATTGTGCTCATACATTTCACGCTTATCTTCCTTTGAGCCGAATTTCAGCGTATCCCTCAGATACTCTACGAAGTCCTTTTGCTGTAAACTTTCTATAAACAGCGCATTGGGCTTTTCATTCTCGTTTTTCGGGCGATAACGCTCCCGCCAGTCGTTGAGCTTATCAAGATATGCAGAAACTATAACAGTCGCGCTTTCAAGCCAGCGGTTGTATTTCTGAAACTCCGTGAGCTCCGGCTTGACCTTGACCACCCGGTTGTTGTCAAAAAGGCTCAGTCCGAAATCGTAGCTTATCTTCTTAGCTGCGTCGATCTGCCGCAGTCCATACAGCCTTGCAACAAAACCTGTGGCATCTCCCGATTCCCCGCACCCGAAGCAATGATAATTCTTTTCATAAATCTTCATGCTTGGGTTCCGGTCCTCGTGAAAAGGACAACACATCATTCCGGCGAAGTTAGGATTGAAACCGTAGAACTTT
>JAEEGL016796119.1_pt1 | contig 17703 bp, 16 predicted proteins | sample 9134231 | NCBI WGS metagenome assembly JAEEGL01 (sample SAMN16246548, study PRJNA631951) | gut metagenome | biome: gut microbiome; feature: rumen; material: fiber-attached | host: Bos | place: Iran: Karaj | collected 2018-10 | reverse complement strand
ACCATGGCGATGGCGGCGGTTGCCAGGACGGAAGCAACTATGACGGCGATGATGACATACGTGTCCATTCGCGAACAGGGGTTAAAGTTACTGCCGCAAACATAACGCAAGTTGCGGATCACGCTGTACGCTATCCGCAACAATTTGTACGCTATTTGCAAAAACTACTTTCCGGAGGCTTTACGGAACTCGGAAGGCGTCATTTTGAAGCGTTCCCGGAACTTTTCGTTGAAATAGGCCCGGCTGGTGAAACCGTATTAAAACATCACAAATCGTCTTGATTTATAATATTTTACAAAAAGACGACCGTCTGAGGCTGTCCCAGGCGGTCGTTAACTGTATTAAGCGATTTTGTTAGTATTCTTGTTAGTAAGAAATGTTAGTAATCCTTGCGTTGTACCTTACTTGCTTTATTCCATCGCATCAAGAATTCTGAGCAATTCTGCGGGCGTAACGACAATGGGCGTGGCTGGGAAATGCTTCGTGTTTCCCGTCACCAGATAAGAGCCCTCTTTAGACAGGGCTATTTCGTAAAACACTACATCCTTGGGGTCGGTGAAGACTTCTTCCGTCTTAGTCCTTTCCAGAGAGAGGCCTTTTTGAAGAATCACATCCAGGACGGCATCAACCAGCTCAGCTGGGAATTGGAACTTGGGTCTGGTAAGGACATCATGATATTCTTCAACAATCTCCACATTATAAAGCGGGACAATGGTGCCGTCCATGATCTTTTCCCTGATGATTACGGTTGCCGAATCCGAATGGGCGGCAATAATAGCTGACACAAGGACATTCGTGTCAATTACAGCATACACCATTAGTTGCCCTCCCTAGTCAGAGCTATTTCTTTGTTAATCTCCTCAAGGCTCATTCCGGAGAGACCGTTCTCGGCCGCAATGCGGCGCAGCTCGTCAAAGGCCGCCTTTCCTTTGTTTACGACGTCTTCTTTGGCCGGGGCCTCGATGGCAAAGGGAATCCTGCGCTTCCGCACAACGGCGCGGGCGAAGATGTTAAAAGCCGTATTAGTGCTCATCCCAAATTCGTCGCAAAGTGCATCGAACTGCACTTTGAGGTCACTATCCATACGGATGGTCATTGCTGTCTGTGCCATAATGTCTCCTTTTTCTGCAAATATAGTCATTTGCAATCATTATGCAAGCTATATGCCATTAAAATGTGGATAATCCATAATAAAATACATTTTGACGCCATGCGGAATACTTATACTCCAGTCATTTCATGAAAGTACTCCCAGATGAAGACCATTGACATTGTGTCCAGTTCACAATAGCGGTAGAGGTTGGTTCGAAGAGTGTAGCGGACGGGGCCCCCGCGGGTAGCGGGGCGAAGCGACTAAGCCACTCCCCCGAGTGGTAGGAACAACTCAAAGATGCGGTCGAAATTGATTTGTAAGATGTCACCGCCAATACCCAGATGCCCTACGGAAAGGTAGTAATGGTTAACTCCGTCTATCGGCATATTGAATACTTCCATTTTTTCCTCCACGCTCAAAAAGCTGTCGTCATCTCCTACCTGAAGATCGACCGTAACAAGTTCCAGACGCTGAGGAATCTTGGTCTCCTGCGCAACTGCGACAAATGACCAGGCGAGGAAGGAAAGAAACAACAAATACTTTTTTATGAGAAATTACTTGAGCAAATACACTAAACCGATAAGAAGTACCTTGTTGTTTGCTTTCAGAGGGATGTCCTCATAAGGAATTACGCCCCCTATACCGTTTTCATAGCTGGCATACAGCCGGAATGACTTAAGTTCCACGCTTCCATTCACGCCGTAAACAAAGCCGCAGGCTCCGCCGCCGGCGCTTGCTCCCAGATGGAAGCAATGAGGGAAATCCAGGGACAGGCCACCCCTCGCTTCCCAATATGGTGCGCAGTAGTTATAGCCGGTATAGAGTCCGGAAGCGTCTATGGCAAGACTCTTCCAGAAGGGCATCTCGTAGCTGGCTTTCATATTAGCGTTCAATGGGATAGCTTTAAACTTGAATCGGCCATCTACTGCCTTGGGCTTGATAACGTCCAACAGTTCATTGCCGACTCCCTTTATCTTTGCCATAAGCTTATCCTTCTCGAATTCCTCGGTCGTGAGTCCTTTCAAACCCTCGAAGGTGTATGAACCGGACGATGTGCCGGCATTTCCGTAGTACCAGAGGATGCCTCCAAGATCCAGCACCGAGGCCGACATGGAGAACCCGTCGAACGGCTTCCAGACGAGTCCCAGGTCCATCGCAAGGCCGCCTCCCGTCGGAGCGCCCAGTTTGCCTTTTCCTGAAAAACTTGTGTAGTCCAGGTAGCCGGCTTCGTTTACCCCTATTTTCTTGTTGCGGTTTGTGAGGTCAAGGTCTGCATCCAGATCCAGTTTATACTGTTCTTCGGTTGTAGTGAGCGCAAACTGCCTTGCAGTCACGTCCACACTGTTCAGGCCTACCAGAAGCTTGACCTTGCCGCCGATGGAGAACTTGTCCCCCAAGGGAAGAGAGTAGCCGTAGGCAATCTCTCCGTAAACGTTCCCGAAAGCCCGGAGGGATGAAAGGTCGTAAGGAGACAGTGCCGTTCCTGTTTTCAATATCTGGAAGATTTCTTTGGGAACCGACAGACCGTAGTTTACCCTTGCGCCCGCTTCCAGGGTATGGAATCCACGTGACTTGCCTTTCCAGCCGTAAGAAACCAGATTGTAATCGATCTGGCTGTATAAACTGTTCACTGCTTCGAGTCCGCCAAGGAAATCTTCATTGGATATGGAGGAATGCAGACCAGTCACCAGCTTGTCACCGGAAGGGAAGAGGAAAGAAGCTGCACCAACACTATTGCGGCTGATACTTTGTATCTCTCCTATGCGTATGAATCCGCCATCCAGAAATGCGTTTTCTGCAGGATTGGCTATGTTCTGAGCCCAGGTGAGAGTGCCGAAGGCAAGTGCGGCAAAGGAAATCAGTATTATCTTTTTCATAGGCTCTGGATGGTTATTCCGCCGGAAACAGTTGCGCGGAGATTGTTAAAACTGATGGCCTGGTTCAAATTCAGACGCTTGTCTCCCGAACCGGTAGGCGCCTTAATAGAAAAGCCCAGCCTGAGACCGCTGATATCAGGAATAGTGCCTTCCTGCGCCTTGATAACAATCTCAAGCGGCGACACCACAGGGCTGCCGGAGCATCCTGAATTGATTCTGAGTCCCGGAGTAACGCTCACATCCTCTGAAGCCACTGTCGATTCAACCCCTTCCTCGTCGGACTGTTTTACAAGCACTTCAACGCTGGCCACTTCCAGGGTTAAGGGAATCTCACTGGATACATCGGTACGGATTCTCGCTTCTTTCACCTTATATTGAGCGAGTGGAAGATTGATGTCATTGATATCGAAAGGTATGCTCTCCGGGAAGTCGCTTGTGAGCGCAAGATAAGACTTATATCGGTAAGCCAATGAAAAGCTGCCAAGGCCGCCGGACGGATCTTTCTCAAGCATAGACCCAGGAAGATGCAAGACCAGTTTATCCAATTGGATATCGTAGAAAGCCTTCCCTCCGGGACGTTCTACCCGCAGTATCTCACTGTCCTGCGTGGTCGCTGCCACCTTTGCCCTGGAGAACTCCTGAGAGACTATGGTCTCGGCGGGGCTCTCGTCCTCCGGAGATGATGAAAGAGTCACTCTGCCGGACACGGATATCTCCTCCGTGAGGGGATTCCCAGCAAGCAACGAGAACACCTGCGTAGACGGGCTAAAGCCGAAGTTTGCAAGGATGGAAGCCGTTGTACCAAGATTACCGGAAAAATCATTTACCGGCAAATCTGTCGGTTTAGTCTTGTCTGGAATGAAGAGCGCTATGAGCATCACCGGATTCGAATATACCGGCCCTTCTTCCTCAACGACCAGGTATCCCTCATTGTCTTCCTTGACAAAACTTTTCAACATATCGCCAAAGCCGGACTTGTCAAGGAGAGACTTTGGAGTCAAAGGCCCCACATCTCCCAGCGGGAGGCTGACCTGATCTGTAAACAAGGTCATTTCCTTGTCTATGCCGCTGCTGATGTCGTAATCCATATTGGCGCAGGACCACAGCAAAGGCAAAGCTAAAAGAATCGAATACTTATTCATACGGCATCTTTAAGTGCGGAATCTCGTAGTAATAGAACACTATTTGCGTTTCATTACAAATATAATCAGCTTCACGGGATTAAGCAAATCACTTGGTGGGTTTCTGTTTGTGAGTTAGTGCATTTTTGGTGCAGCTTTTTTGAAAAGAGATAGCCCTAAGTGATTGATGGTGATTCACTTAGGGCTAAATTTCAGCGGAGAGGACGAGATTAGCCCCGCTTCGCGGGCCTTTTCTCGGTCTGTCCGTGAGCAATCAAGAGGAAGGCGGTACCAAGGTCCCATGTTTTTGTATCCACGGACACCCTTATGTAAGCAAGCTTACAACGGGCGCCCGCAAACACAAAAACGCCGCACTTTCGTGCGGCGCCTTCCTTTGATTGCATTGCGCGGAGAGGACGAGATTCGAACTCGTGGTACGGAATGACCCGTACGTCGGTTTAGCAAACCGGTGGTTTCAGCCACTCACCCACCTCTCCAATCTCACCACGTCGTGTCAAACGGGACTGCAAATATAAGTATTTTTATAGAATTTGCAAACTATCTGCCGTTTGCGAGAAAAGCGGCCTGGAGGGGTCCGATGCGGCGGTAGCCGGCTTCGTTCATGTGGAGGTTGTCGCCCAGGTAGTACTGTTCGTAATTGTGGACGTCCACACCCTGCAGGCTGAACTGGTCGAGCACCGGTACGCCGTGGAAGCGGCAACAGTCAATCTGCGCCTGGACGTATTCCGCGAAGTTCTTTCCGGTATCGTTGAAGTCGGTGGAGAAGGGGTTGTAGCCGGAGTTGCGACGGAAGAAGCGCAGCGAGGTGAAGAAGTAGATCTCGGCATCGGTATTCTTCTCGCGCAGCTTTTGGATGCAGTAGTTTATGCCGCCGCACTGGGTGTCGAGGCGGGACTCGTCGTAGCCGTCGAACTCCGTGAAGTCCTTCCAGGTGCCGCATTCCTTGTTGCCGGTGAAGTCGTTGGTGGATGCCCAGAGCACGTAGACGTCAAAGACGCCGGCGCTGTCGACCTGGCGCTGGAGCGAGTATCCTTTGGTGAGGGCGAACCCCGCTCCTCCCACGCCGTAGGTGGTGACCTCGGCGTTCAGCAGGTCGGCCCAGATCTGCTTTGCGGCGTCGGATTCCTTGTTGACCGACAGCGATCCGCCGAACACGGCGATACTTTTGCCATAGTTGCGGCAGCCCTGGTACGGGCTAACGGACGGGCGGCTGAGCGACGGACGGAGGTGGTGCTTCGACGGTTCGGGGCGCCGAACTCCGGGCTGGGCAGCGAGAGTCAGCGCTACCAGCAGCAGCGTGAAGAAGAGTAGCGTGCGTTTCATGCGATAACCATTTTCGCAAAGATACTGATTTTCTTTAACTTGCGTTTCGACCTCTGGGAGATTTTCCCGGACGTCTGGAGCTAAGGGATTGATTATCAGGCTTCGGCGAATCCGAGGGTGGCGACGCTGATGCGGACGGAGGGGCCAAAAGCGGCACGCAATGCCGCGGAGCACGCCGCCAAAGTTGCGCCGGTGGTGAGCACGTCGTCGATCAGCAGCACCCGCTGTGGCGCAGGTCCGATAATAGTGGGATGACCGGCGCCATCAGATTGCGTGAGCGGCTGATTTGCGGCGCTGGTCCCGGCCATAAAAAAGGACCTGCGCCACGACGCCCCCGACGGAGAACAAAAATAACGTTTCCGAACAGCGAAGGCGTCAGCGACGTTGGCGAGGCGGCTGCCGGCGTCGAGGCGGGTCTGGGAGCCGGTCCTGCGGACCCGGCGGAGCAGGCGCCGCTCGAAAGGCACGCCCAGCACTGACGCCACTTCGCGCGCAATCACCTCCGCCTGGTTATACCCGCGCGAGAAGCGGCGCGTCCAGTGCAGCGGCACGCAGCAAACCAAGTCCACGTCGCTCCAGGCTCCGCTCGCCTGAAGCCGCTCGCCCAGCATTCTCGCGAACCACCGGCCCGCCCCGAAATTGCGCCCGTACTTGAGCGCCTGGGTTATCCTGCCGTATTCCCCTTTGTAATAGAAGAGGGCCGCCGCGCGCTCGTAGGCCGGGGCCTCAACGAGAGCGTTGTACATGTCGGCCATTGGATTGTGAGGCATACCCTCGAAATGAGTGAGCGGCAACCCGGCCAGGCAGCAGGAGCACAGATGCTCCTCGCCTGCAAGCAGTTGCCGCCCGCATACCACGCAAACCCTCGGCATCAGGAAGTCGGCGAGGGTTTGCAGCAGAGTCGATAAAGAAGCGTTGGTAAGTCGTTTGTCCATAGCAGTTCAGGTTGCCGGCGGCTACGGCAGCAAATCTGCGGCCATAGCCTCCTCGACTTCGTCTGGCGATATGGGCAGGCGCCTGGACCCGAGCCTGCGGGCGCCGTCTTCGGTCACCAGCACGTCGTCCTCCAGACGGATGCCGCCGAAGTCGAGATACTCCTCGAGCTTCTCGTAGTTCACGCGGCCCTTGTCGGTGCGTTCGGCCTTCCACTGCGCGATGAGCGCGGGGATGAAGTAGATGCCGGGCTCGTCGGTCACCACGTTGCCGGGGACCAGCCTGCGCGCCATTCTCAAACTGCCGAGCCCAAGCTGGGTGGAGCGGACCTGGTCGTCGTCGTAGCCCACCAGATTCTCGCCCAGGTCTTCCATGTCGTGCACGTCGAGACCCATGTTGTGCCCGAGTCCGTGCGGCATGAAGAGTCCTCCGACGCCGTCGGCAGTCATTTCGTCGACATCGCCGGAAACGATGCCCAGCTGCCCGAGGTTGTCGAGCATGTGACGCACCGCCGCCAGATGGCAGTCGCGGTACTTCACGCCCGGCCGGGTCATGTTGAACGCAATCTCGTTGCACTCGTAAACGGTCTGATAGATGTCCCTCTGGCGTGCCGTGAAACGGCCTCCGGTGGGGTAGGTGCGGGTGTTGTCGGAGGCGTAGTGCTCGTTGCTTTCGGCGCCCGCGTCGATCAGCAGCAGCCTGCCGGGCTCGATCTGCGCATCATGCGAGTGACAGTGGAAGATCTCTCCGTGCTGCGTGAGGATGGTGGCGAAAGACACACCCCATCCGCCTGCGAGCGTTACGCTCTCCATGTCGCCAACGATCTCCTGCTCGATGCGGCCGATGCGTATGCCCTTGCGGGCAGCGGTATGCATGCGGTAGCCGAGCTCGGACGCCTTGTCGAGCAGTTCTATCTCGCCTGCGTCCTTGACCAGACGCATCTTGACCACGGCGCGGACCAGCGGCTCGGATGCGGCGGCGCAGCCCTTCTTGCCGGCGCTGAAGCACTCGCCGGGTGCTATTCCAATGAGGCCACCCATCTTCACTGCATTGTACCAGCGCGACACGGGGAGCCAGTGTACACGGCGTCCTGCGGCGCGGGCGGCGGCCACGGCAGCGTCCAGTCCGGCGTAGGGCCCGGAGTTACCGACTCCGGCACCTTCCGCAAGCGACGCCACGCTCGGCATGGGTCCCATCCAGATGATGTCGTCGATACCGAAGTCGTCGGCATACACGGTCTCCGCTCCGGAATCCAGGTCGAGCACGGCTGCGAAGCGGGGCTCGTCGATGCCGAAGTAATACAGCCAGTTGCTGTCCTGACGCCATTTGTAGGCATTGTCGAAATACTGCGCGGGCGATTCCACGTTGCCGAGGAACACCACAATTCCGGTCTCGCCTGCCAGAAGGGCGCGCAGGCGGTTGCGCCTTTCAAGATACTTGTTCATATCATTTGAATTTTTCGTATTCGGGAAGGGAAAGCTCCGAGACGAAATCCTTGATATCGTCCCTGGGGCAGATCATAAGCACGTTGTCGATATCGGCCACGATAAAATCCTTCAGGCCTTTGACGGCCACCAGCTTGTCGGGAGAAGGTGAGAACACAAGGGTTCCGGAATTCTCCTCCATGAGGCTCTTTCCGTTGACTTTCACGGAGTTGTCGCCGTCGGAAAAGTATTCGTACAGAGAATCCCAGTTGCCGAGGTCGTTCCAGTCGAAGCCTGCCGGAATCGCCATCACCCTGTCGGATTTCTCCATTACGGCATAGTCGATGGAGGTCCTGGGCATGTCGGGGTAGATGCGTTCCAGGAAGCTCCGTTCCCCGGCGGTGCCGATATAATCCTGCCATCCGTCCCACTGCCGCGTGACCTCGGGCACGTACTTCTCCATCTCCTCGGTGATCACCGCCGCCTTCCAGATGAAGATGCCGGCGTTCCAGAGGAATTCGCCGCTGTCGAGAAACACGCGTGCGAGCTCCACACTGGGCTTCTCGGTGAAGGTCTTCACCCGCACGGGGGTGCCGTCGGCCATGGGAATCTCGGTCTGGATGTATCCGAAGTTGGGATCCGGGCGCCTGGGCACCACGCCGAGCGTGAGCAGCACGTCGTTGGAGGCGGCATACTCCAGCCCCGTGCTCACGGTGTTCCGGTATTTGTCGTGGTCTTCCACTACCTGGTCGGAGGGGGTGATCAGGGCCACTCCTTCGGGGTCGCGCCTGAGTATCGTATAGCTTGCGTATGCGATACAGGACGCCGTGTTGCGGTTATAGGGCTCCAGCAGCAGATTGTTCGAAGGGAGCTCGGGAATGTCGGCGAGAACCAGGTCGCGGTAGCGTTCCTGCGACACCACGAGTATGTTCCCAGCCGGAATGATGCCGGCGACCCTCTCGTAAGCCAGCCGCAGGAAGGACTTGCCGGATTTGGCAAAGTTCAGGAACTGCTTGGGCTTGGAACTCCGGCTTATCGGCCAGAACCGGGTTCCGAGGCCTCCGGCCATTATTACACAGTAAAAGTGGTTATTCATTCAAGTGTTACTATGGTTACTCCGGCACCGCCGATGCGGACGTCTTCGTCGCTCACGCGGGCGACGCCCGGGACGGTCCGGAGGTATTTCTGTATCTCTTCGTGGAGCACGCCGGTACCCTTGCCGTGTATGATTCGCACCTGACCCACGCCCAGCATGATCGCATCGTCGATGTAATGCATCACTATGTCTAGGGCGTCGGAGAGGCGTTCCCCGCGAATGTCGATTTCCGGCTTGAAGCCCAGCTTGCGGTTGCTGATGGATGCGTCCACCTTCTGCATAGCGGGCTTGAAGACCTTGCGCGACACCTCCCGGAACTCGTTGGAGGATATGCGCTCCAGCCCGTCGGCCTTCATGGTGCTGGAAATGTTGCCCACGCTGATGGTGACGTTCTTGCCGCTTACGCGCGTGACTTCGCCCACGAGGCCGTTGCTCTTCACCTTCACTTTCTCGCCCACCTTGAGGGCTTCGACGCGGGCCGGCTTGGCCTGTGGTGCTGCATCTTCCTTCTTACGGCGCTTCTCCAGATTGCTTATCTTGCGTTCGATGTATTCGTCGCGCTCCTTTTGCTGCTTGGTCTTGCGCTCCTGGAGTGCGCCGATGAAGCCCTGCAGCTCGGCGCGCGCCGCCTTGGTCTGCTCCTTGTCGGCCTGGGACTCTTTGATCACGCGGATGGTCTTCTCCACCTGGGCGCCTGCGCCCTTGACTATCTGTTCGGCCTCCTTCCGGGCCTCCTCGAGTATGTCCTTGCGCTGGCGCTGTATGTCCTCCAGCTCCTGCTGGTAGCGCTCGGTGAGGCCTTCGAGGGTCTTGTCGGTATGTTTGATCTTCTGAAGCTTCTCGTCGAGCTGGCGGCGGTTGCGGGCTATCTTGCGGAGGTTGCGCTCCATGCCCACGAATTCCTCGCCGGCGCGTGCCTCGGCGTCCTTGACTATGCTCTCGGGGAGGCGCATCTTGCGGGCCAGCTCGAATGCGAAGGAGTTGCCCGGAAGCCCGATTTCGAGGGCGAACATCGGGGCTATCTTCGACGAATCGTACAGCATCGCGCCGTTGATCACTCGGGTGTCGGCCCCGGCGGCGTACAGCTTGAGGTTGGTGTAGTGGGTGGTGATCACGCCCCACACGCCGCGGCGGTCCATCTCGGCCAGGATGGCCTCGGCGATGGCGCCTCCGGCCGCGGGCTCGGTGCCGGCACCGAACTCGTCGATCAGCACCAGCGTTTTCTCGTCCGACTCTGTGAGCATCAGGCGCATGTCGGAGAGGAAGGAACTGTAGGTGCTGAGATCGTTCTCCAGCGACTGGTCGTCGCCTATGCTGACCTCGATGCGGTCGAATATGGGGAGCTCCGAGGTCTCGGAAGTGGGGATCAGCATGCCCCACTGGAACATATACTGCAGCAGGCCTACCGTCTTGAGACACACCGACTTGCCGCCGGCGTTGGGGCCGGAGATAAGGAGTATGCGCTTGGCTGGCGTGAGGGTCACGGTCAGCGGAACGATGGCCTTGTTCTCGCGCTTGAGGGCCCTTTCCAGCAGGGGGTGGCGGGCCTTGCGGAGGGTGACGGAGCCGTCACTGGAGATGACCGGCATGCCGGCGATGAAGTCCAGCGCAGTCTGAGCCTTGGCCATGATGAAGTCTATCTCGCCAATGAACTCGGCGCCGGCGATGACCTCCGGGAGGTAGGGGCGCAGGAAGTCGGTGAACTCCCGCAGGATGCGGGCGATCTCGCGGGTCTGCGCGAACTGCAGCTCGCTGATTTCGTTCTCGAGTTCCAGGATCTCGGCGGGCTCGATGTAGGTGGTCTTGCCGGTGGCGGACTCGTCGTACACGAAGCCGCTGAGCTTGCGCTTGGAGGCGGTGCTGACTGGAATGAGGTACTTGCCGTCGCGCATGGCCACGGAGGCTTCGGAATCGGTGATTCCGGCGGCCTGTGCCTGCTTGAGTATGGCTCCGGCGCGCCTGGAGATGGCGGCCTCCTTTTCGCGTATGCCGCGGCGGATGTTGAAGAGTTCGTCGGAGGCGGAGTCCTTGATCTCGCCGTAGCGGTCGAGTATGCCCTCGATTCGGCGGAGGATTTCCGGGAAGGTGGAAACGGGGGCGCTGAGTGCCTTCAGGCGCGGATAGATTCCGTCCTTGATGCTCCCGAAGAAGTTGGTGATCCGGCGGGTTGTGTCCAGCAGGGTGCGGAGTTTGGCGAGGCTGAGGGCGTCGATGCTGGCGCCTTCCTTGCGCAGGGGGTCCAGGAACGGTACGCCGTCGATGTAGCCGGTGGTGGGGAAGTTCTCCTCGAACATCAGGATGAGCCGCATCTCGTCGGTGAGCTGCAGGCGCTTGCGTATGGTGTTCGCGGAAGTGGAAAACCGCTCCGAAGCCACGCGGGCCGCGGCGTAGTCGGTCTTGCACTTGTCGGCTATGATCTGTCGTACCTTGTCGAAGCCCAGTTTGGCTTCGAGCCTGTCATTCGTCATTTCTCTGGAGTTTAAGTTTCAGCAGGTTGGAGGAGTCGATGCGGGTTACGGTGCTGCCTTGCATGAGGCTGATTTCGCCGGTTTCCTCGGACACCACCACCACGTCGGCGTCGCACTGTTCGGCGAGTCCGACGGCTGCCTTGTGCCTCATTCCGAACGACGCCGGAAGGTCCAGCCTGTCGGTGAGGGGAAGGGTGCAGCGGGCCGCGATGATGCGGTTGCCGCCTATGACCATGGCTCCGTCGTGGAGCGGGGAGTTCTTGAAGAATATGTTCATCACGAGGCGCTGGCTCACGCGGGCGTCGACCAGGTCGCCTGTGGCGATGATGCTCTGGAGGTTGTCGCGGCGGCGCACCACGATGAGGGCGCCGGTCTTGTTTGCCGCCATCTGCTCCACCGCAAGCACGATTTCGGAGATGAGGCCGGAATCGAGCCCCTCCGCCTGCTGGCGCCTGAAGAACTTTTTCATCACGTTGTTCTGGCCGGCGGTGCGCCCGATGTTGTTGAGGAAGCGGCGTATCTCCGGCTGGAAAATTACGATAATGGCTATGGCGCCCACGTCGAGTATGGTGCCCAGCATGGCCGACACCATCTTCATGTTCATGGCGGTGGCCACCACGCGTACGATGAACAGTATGATGATGGCGATGAAGATGTTTATCGCCGAAGAGCCGCGGATCCAGCGGAAAACCAGATAAATGACCGCCGCAACGAGTATGATGTCAACCAGGTCGACCAGTGTGAAATGCAAAAATTCCATATGGACTACAAATATATCAAATATATTTGAAGTCGGAAAATTTACCTAACTTTGCGGCGCTATGATCAAGTATATCGACATGGGACTCGAAGATGTCCTGGTAATGGTGAGCGCCGACGTGGCGTGGGCCGATTTCGTGGCGGAAGTAAGCGGCCACGGCCTCCGCGGGGCCGACTGCATGGCCGGAATGCCCGGCAATGTGGGTGCTGCGGTAACCGAGAATTATTCCGCCGGCGGGCAGTCGGTAGGCGATATCGTTTCCGGGGTTGTATGCATTGACCACAAGGACGACAAGCGCTGCCGCTTCACCGCTGCGGAGTGCGCCTTCGGCCCCGGAGACTCGGTATTCAGGCACACGGCCGGGCGGTACGAGCCGGTGTCGGTGCTCATGCGGCTTTCGCGCCCTTCAGCATAGGTTTTTTATAGCATTTTTGCTAAATTTGCAGACTGGACAACAAGTAACACAACATATGTACAGAACACACACTTGCGGCGAGCTCCGTATCGCCGACAAAGGCAAGAAAGTAACCCTCGCGGGATGGGTGCAGAAATCCCGCAAACTCGGCGGCATGACCTTCATCGACCTGCGCGACCGTTACGGCATCACGCAGCTGGTGGTCGAGGCCGACGCCGCACCGGAGCTGGTCGAGGTCGCCTCCGGCCTCGGACGCGAGTTCGTGATCCAGGTGGAGGGCGAGGTACTCGAGCGCGAAAGCAAGAATGCCAAGATGCCCACCGGCGACGTCGAGATCAAGGTTTCCGGCATCAAGGTGCTCAACCGTTCCGCCGTCCCTCCGTTCACCATCGAGGAGGTCAGCGACGGCGGTGAGGACCTGCGCGCCAAGTACCGTTATCTCGACCTGCGCCGCCCGCCCCTTCAGAGGGCGCTGGCTTTGAGGCACCGCCTGGCACAGGAGATCCGCACCTACCTAGACGGACAGGGCTTCATGGAGATAGAGACCCCTTATTTGATCAAGTCCACTCCCGAGGGCGCCCGCGACTTCGTGGTGCCGTCCCGCATGAATCCGGGTACCTTCTATGCGCTCCCTCAGAGCCCCCAGACCTTCAAGCAGCTGCTGATGGTTGCCGGCTACGACCGCTACTTCCAGATCGTGCGCTGCTTCCGCGACGAAGACCTGCGCGCCGACCGCCAGCCCGAATTCACGCAGATCGACTGCGAGATGAGCTTCGTGGAGCAGGACGACGTGCTCGCGATGTTCGAGGGCATGATGAGGCAGATGTTCAAGAACGCCCTCGGCGTCGACATTCCCGATCCGCTCCCCCGTATGAGCTGGTACGACGCCATGGACAACTACGGCTCCGACAAGCCCGACATCCGCTTCGGAATGAAGATTCACGAGGTTACGCCGCTCGTGCAGGGCTGCGGCTTCGGCGTGTTCGACGACGCTCAGTACGTGGGCGCCATCGCCGTTCCCGGCTGCTCCGAGTACACCCGCAAGCAGCTCGACGAGCTTACCGAGTGGGTCAAGCGCCCGCAGGTGGGCGCCAAGGGCCTCGTTTACGTTAAGCTGAACGCCGACGGCAGCGTGAAGTCCTCTGTCGACAAGTTCTATACTCCCGAGAAGCTGCAGGCTGTCGCCGATGCATGCGGCGCCGCAGCGGGCGACCTTCTGCTGATCATGTGCGGCGAGAAGCGCAAGACTCAGACCCGCCTGGGCGTGCTCCGTATCGAGATGGGCAACCGCCTGGGATTCAGGGATCCTCACGTGTTCGCACCTCTGTGGATCGTGGACTTCCCCCTGCTCGAGTGGAGCGAGGAGGACGGCCGCTTCTACGCCATGCACCACCCGTTCACCGCTCCCAAGCCGGAGCACGAGAAGTGGTTCTATTCCGATGCCAAGGAGGATCTGGAGCGCGTGTGCGCCAACGCCTACGACTTCGTGCTGAACGGCACCGAGCTGGGCGGCGGCTCCATCCGAATCCACAATGCTGACATGCAGAAGCGCATGTTCGAGGTGCTGGGCATTGGCCCCGAGGAGGCCGAGTACAAGTTCGGCTTCATCATCAACGCCTTCAAGTTCGGCGCCCCGCCTCACGGAGGCCTCGCCTTCGGTTTCGACCGCGTGTGCGCGCTGTTCGGCGGCCAGGAGACCATCCGCGACTACATCGCATTCCCCAAGAACAACCAGGGACGCGACGTCATGATCGATTCCCCGTCCAAGATCGACCAGATCCAGATGGACGAGCTGTTCCTCGCTTCAACGGTTAAGGAGTGATGATGCCCGGCGACGATTACAGGATAGTGTCCGATACCGTTGAGAACGGTGTGCGTCACATTACGGCCGAGCCCAGCGCTCTGGTCTGTTCCAAGCTGATCAATTTCGACCTGATTGACGGGAAGATTTACAACCTGAAGTACATGCGCGGCTGCCACGGCAACCTCCAGGCCGTGGGTGCCCTCCTCGAGGGCGCCACGGTGGAGTTTGCCCTGGAGCGCCTCAGCGGCATCAACTGCAACGGCCGGGGCACCTCCTGCACCGACCAGCTCACCCGCGTGCTCCGCGCCGTGCTCGCCAAGACTCCTGCGGAATAAACAGGTGCCGTATTTCATCGAAGCTTGTTGTCCGACATTGGACGCAGTGCGTGCCGCGGGGCGCGCAGGGGCGCGGCGTATCGAGCTGTGTGAAAGGCTCGACGTGGGCGGCGTGACTCCGTCGGAGGGGCTGTTGCGCGAGGCGATAGCGGCTACGGATCTGCCGATAAACGTTCTTATAAGACCCCGGGAGGGCGATTTCGTTTATTCTGAAAGTGAGGTTGAGACCATGCTGGAAAGCATCCGGCTCTGTGGCCGCCTGGGTGCAAACGGAGTGGTTGTCGGAGCCTTGAAGCCCGACGGTTCGGTGGATGTTCCTCTTGTCGGCCGCCTGGTGGCCGAGGCCCGTAAAAATGGCCTTTCCGTTACATTCCACAGGGCTTTTGATGTCTGCGCCAGGCCGATGGAGGCTCTGGAAAACATTATCGGCCTGGGCTGCGACCGGCTGCTGACTTCCGGCCACGCACCCGACGCATTTCAGGGGCGCGAGATGATTGGCGAGCTTGTGCGCGCCGCCGCCGGACGCATCGTTATCATGGCCGGGTGCGGCGTTCGCGCCGGAAACATCGCCGCCATCGCCGCCGCCTCCGGAGCTCCGGAGTTTCACAGTTCCCGCATGTCAGTGTAGACTTACGCCCTCTCGCAGACGAAGTCGAAGAACGGCTGTATCTCCTTGCGGGAGGCGAAGCGTGCCACGTACACCTGGTTGCCAAGGGCGTCGGACAGGGCGTCCGGCATGCGCTGGCACATGCAGATGCCGAGAGCCGGATCGGCTGTGGAATAGACTCCGGTGCCGTAGCGTGCCAGGACTTCACCGTGCGTATGCACGTAACTGTAGCAGTCGCGGCGGCTGGCATAGGCGCAGAAATACTGCTCTCCGGCTTCCTTGCGCCTTTCGTCGAAGGCCACCATGTCGGCCCAGATTTGATACACGTCGGTGCTGTGCGCGAAGTTCATCAAATCCGGAGTGTAGCCACCTGCAGGGCGCATATTCACCTCCAGACCCACAAAGTCGCCCTTCTTTCCGAGCCCCTCGCGGTCGCGGTCGAGCTTGAAGAATTCGAGGTGCACGAAGCGGCTCTTGATGCCGAACGCCTTGACGGTGCGGCGGCCTACGCGCGCGAGCGCCGCGGGCACGTCCTTTTCTACCCAATAGCAGGAGTCAAGGTTGTCGTGCACTATGTTCATTATGGGCGTGGGATAGACTCCCATCGATTCGAACAGAGGCTCGCCGTGCGAATCGTACACGGCGTCGTATGAGGTGAGCAGGCCGGTGACGAACTCCTCCACCACGAAAGCGCCGTAGTTGTCGGGGTGCGCCGCGAACCAGTCTTTCAGTTCCTCTTCAGAGTTCAGTTTGTAGGTTCCGGACGCGCCGACGCCGTTGTCGGGCTTGGCGATGATGGGGAACCCGGTCTTGCGTGAGAAGGCGCGGACGGCCTCCAGGCCCTCTGCGGCCTTGATCTGGCGGGCGGTGGGCACCTTGCCTATGGCGTAGTACTTCTTCATCTCGGATTTCTCCTTGATGGCTTCGATGTGGTCGGTCTTGATGCCCGAGTTCACGTTGAAGTCCGTGCGCAGGCGGGCGTCCTGCTCCAGCCAGTATTCGTTGTTGGATTCGATCCAGTCGATGCGGCCGTATTTATGGGCGAACCACGCCACGGCGCGGTACACCTCGTCGTAATCCTCAAGGTTGCGGACCTGATAATAATCCTTCAGCGAGCTGCGGAGTTCGTCGTTAAGGTTGCCGTAAGGGGTGTCGGCGATGCCGAGCACGTTGACTCCGTTGCGGCGCAGGCCGGCGCAGAAATGACTGTAAGTCTGCGGGAAGTGAGGGGAAACAAAAACAACGTTCATAAAGGTATACACTTGATTTTCACTACATATCTGTTTCATCGAGCCGTCGGATATCTCCCAGGCGGTGCCGTGGAGGACGCTGCGGCCGTTCTTGTTTATGATATACCCTCCGTCGGGGAAGGTATAGAAACGGTGATGCCAGCTGTCGGGGAAAATGACGTCTTCGAAAAGCCGGCGGCCGTCGAGCATGTAATCGCACACCTGATAGTAATGCGGGATAATCTGTATGTCGGTCAGGCCAAGGCCGCGCAGCCAGCGCCCGTATGACGGGTCGGACGCCTCGCCCGGCATCTCGGGATGCGAATAGACCATGTCGGCGCAGTTCATGCTGCCGGCGCTGCATCCCATCACCAGGCCGTCGAAATCCTTCAGCAGGGCCTTGAGATTGATTTCGTGGAGGAACTTGTTCTGGGTTGGGACATGCCCGCCGCAGAGCACAATCCAGTCGGCCTTGCGCACCAGACCGGCCGCCCGGGCACAGTTCCGGCGGTCGAGCATTGTGATGGAAGACGGTTTGATGCCGGAGTTCCGTACGCAAAGCGTCATGCCCTCAAGCACGCTGTCGGTAAATGCGCGGTCGTCCGGCGCGGCGCTGATCATCAGGATGCGCGGCTTCGGGGGCAGCTCCGCCTTGACTGTGGCCAGAAAGCCATTGTCGCCCGTAAACCTGTCCTCGCCGTAACGCGTCGGACTCCCCGTAAGAATCAGCGTCATACAGGGCGCAAAGATAGTCATATTTTCCGAGAGCTGTCGTCGGAGGTTCTTCCGCTTGGACCTCCGACAGCAAAAACGGGTAAAAATGACGTCGGAGGCACACGTGAATGTACCTCCGACGCCGTCGTTAATATAGAGAGGTTAGAATTAGTCCTCTTCCTTCTCCTGTGCCGCGTAGTCGGCGAGGAGCTTGGTCTGGACTTCACCGGGAACCGGCTGGTAGTCGGCGAACTCCATGGTGAAGGTTGCGGAACCTGCGGTGAGGGAGCTCAGCGTGGTGGAGTAGCGATAGAGCTCTGCCAGAGGCACGCGGGCCTTGAGGATGGCGAAGCCCTTGTCGGCACCCATGTCGCCGAGGATACCGCGGCGGTTCTGGAGGTCGGACATCACAGAGCCCTGATACTCGCTCGGAGTCATGACTTCCACGTTGTAGATAGGCTCGAGGATCTTCGGACCTGCGTT
>JAEEGL015707740.1_pt1 | contig 17704 bp, 11 predicted proteins | sample 9134231 | NCBI WGS metagenome assembly JAEEGL01 (sample SAMN16246548, study PRJNA631951) | gut metagenome | biome: gut microbiome; feature: rumen; material: fiber-attached | host: Bos | place: Iran: Karaj | collected 2018-10 | reverse complement strand
TAATTGTTTTTTGACTACGGAAAATTTCAAAAACAATAAAATAAAAAATATTAAAAATTCTTTCCTTCAAAGAAATTCTAAATATAAAAGTAAAAATCTTTCTTATATTACTTCAAGAAGATCAATGAAAGCAAAAAGTGATGTAAAAATTTCAAAAAATAATTTAATTGAATTAGAAAAGAAAATTAATGAAACTGTATCATCTTCAAAATTAATTGAAAATGATTTAGAAAAATATTTTAAAAATCCAGAAAATAAAAAAAGAAAGAAAAAACAACATTTATATCATGATTTTAATGAAATTAAAAATTTTCTTTTAAGTAAGAAAGAAAAGAAAAGAATTAAAACTTGTTTATTTAATCAAAAAACAGGAAGAACTGAATTAATGGAAATTAATAATGCAAATTTAATTAAATATTGTGATAATGTTAATCATATGAGAGAAAAAGATGTAAATAAATGGGGAAATAAAATAATAAAGAAATATAGAATTTTTGAAAGAAATGTTCTTGTTGATGATAAAAAAGAAAAAGATGATAATGGAGAAAGTTTAAGAAAACTATTAAATATAAATACTTTCAAGTTAAAAAATAAACTTGAATTAATAATGAAAGTAAAGAAGAAAATTTTATAATATTAGAATGTTAATATTTAGTAATTTAAGTAAATAAAATATTTTTTTTTATTATATAAGAACATTTTTTTAAATTAATATAATTAAAATAAACTTTAAAATTACAATATGAATTGCTTGATTCATAAATATATGATATTTAAAAAATGATTAACAAATAATAGTTTATTAAATTTTATTTACAATAATTAATTAACTATTTTTATAAGAAATAAAAAGAAAAAATATAAAAAAATTAAATGAAGGGTGTCGAAAAAGAATTTTCTGTAGAAGAATTTGCAGCTTTAAAAGATTTTTGTAAAACAATTGTTGAAGAAGATAAAAAAGAACATGAAAAAAAAAATCCTCAAACTTCAAATGTTCAAAAAAATTCATTAACTCATCAACACACACCAATTCAAAATTCAACCAAAGGAAATCAAAATAAATTAACTCAAAATACAAGTTCAAATGTTTCAAATATTCTGGATAAAACAAAAATGTTTGAAAAGAAACAACCTACACAAAACAATTTCAAAAATTTATCTTCAAATATCAATGAAAACAATAACAATAAAGGTACTTCAGTTTCAAATAAAATATCTCAATTTAATAATAATAAAAATAACACTAATAATAATATTAATAATAACAATAATAACAATAATATTGTTACTTCATTAAATAAGAATGATAATCCTTTTATTAAATTAGCAAATAAACCAAATCTAGAAACAAAAAAAGAGATAATACCTAAAAAAACAGAACCTCCTAAAGTAGAACAATCTAAAATACAAAGTACTAAAGTAGAACAAGGAAGAGTTGAACATAAAATAGACCCACCTAAAACAGAGAAAGTAAAAGAACAACCAAAAGCTGAAATTTCTGAAGATAAAACTCAAAAAGTTGAACCATTGAAAAAGGAATCTACAAAAGTTCAACCATCAAAAATACAAACATCTAAATTAGAATCTCAAAAACCAAAAATAGAACAAAATAAAACAGAAACTTCAAAAGTACAAAATTCTAATTTAGAAAATCTAAAAGTTGAACCTAATAAAGTAGAATATCCTTTAAAAATAGAAAGTAATAAAAAAGAAGAAATTAAAGTAGAAATATATAAAAAGGAAAGTATAAAAGTAGAAGAACCTAAACTAGAACAAAAAGTTGAATTAAAAAATGAACATCCTAAAGTTAAAATAGAACCTAAAGTAGAACCTCCTAAAGTAGAACATCCTAAAGTAGAAACTCCTAAAGTAGAACATCCTAAAGTAGAACCTCCTAAAGTAGAACCTCCTAAAGTAGAACATCCTAAAGTAGAACATCCTAAAGTAGAACCTCCTAAAGTAGAAACTCCTAAAGTAGAACATCCTAAAATTGAACATCCTAAAGTAGAACATCCTAAAGTAGAACATCCTAAAGTAGAACCTCCTAAAGTTGAACCTCCTAAAGTAGAACATCCTAAAGTAGAACCTCCTAAAGTAGAACCTCCTAAAGTAGAAACTCCTAAAGTAGAACCTCCTAAAATTGAACATCCTAAAGTTGAACCTCCTAAAGTAGAAACTCCTAAATTAGAACCTCCTAAAGTAGAAACTCCTAAAGTAGAACCTCCTAAAATTGAACCTCCTAAAATTGAACCTCCTAAAGTAGAACCTCCTAAAATTGAACATCCTAAAGTTGAACCTCCTAAATTAGAACATCCTAAAGTAGAACCTCCTAAAGTAGAAAATCCTAAAGTAGAAACTCCTAAAGTTGAACATCCTAAAGTAGAACCTCCTAAAGTAGAACATCCTAAAGTTGAACATCCTAAAGTAGAACCTCCTAAAGTTGAACCTCCTAAAATTGAATATCCTAAAGTAGAACCTCCTAAAGTTGAACCTCCTAAAGTAGAACCTCCTAAATTAGAACCTCCTAAAGTAGAACCTCCTAAAGTTGAACATCCTAAAGTTGAACCTCCTAAAGTTGAACCTCCTAAAATTGAACATCCTAAAGTTGAACCTCCTAAAGTTGAACCTAAAAAAGAAGAAAAACCTCAAAATATAAATAAAATTACAAATAAAATTTCAGAAATTGAAAAAAAACATGAAATTAAAAAAGAAGAACCAAAACCAGTTCCAACTCAATTAAATAAAAATTTCTTAAATAAATTCGAAGAGAAAAAATCAATAAAAGAAGAAAAACCAGAAAAAATAGATTTTCGTCAATCAGAGAAAATAACTCAAAAAATTTCCTCAATAAAAGAAACAAAAACAATAGTTCAAGACTCAAAACCTATTCCAAAACATTTTGAAAAAATAACAGCTGAAAATACAGATTCTTTAAGAAAAAGTAACCCTACCTTCCCAAAAAGTAAAGGTGGTATAAATTCTTTAATAGAAACATTAGCATCAAATATGGCATCAAGAGATAAAGTAATAAAAAATGAAAAAGTGGAGCCTTTAAAAGAAATAAAAATAAATCAAACAGATAAAATGAAAGATATGTTAAAATTTATGAATGCTAACTTCGCAAAAGTAAAAGAAGGTTCATCATCAAATATCCCAGTAGCAGAAACTGTAGTAATAGCTCCTTCATCAGGTAATATCCCACCTCCTCCACTCTTAGAAGGAAAGATCCCACCTCCATTATCCAATACAGGACTCAAAGTCCCTGTCCCTAAAATAGGAGGACCAGGTGTCCCGAATATACCATCAGTTCCCTCAGTTCCTTCAGTACCTATACCAAATAATAGTGTAGGTGTTCCTCCTGTACCTAGTGTACCTGTTCCTGGAGTTCCTGGAGTCCCTGGGAAAGGTATCCCTATTCCTCCTCCTATTCCAAAAGTTGTTAAAGCTGTTCCTTATAGAGTTCCTACTCAGAAAAGTGAAAAAAAAGAGGTTAAGAAGCCCACTACAATTGAACCTAAGAAACCTAGTTTAATGGAACAAATTCAAAATGTTAAGTTGAAGAAAGTTGGGAAATAAATTTTCTTTTTTCAGTAGAATTTTATGGTAAATTTTCGGATGACTTATTTTAAGTTGAAGTTATTTGTTATTTTTTATTAGCATTATAAAATCATTAAAAATAATTTATAAAAGAAACATTTAATTATAAAAAATAAGATTTAATTTTATTTCTTTTTTTATCATCATATAACATATAATTAGAAATTAATTTTGGAAGAGAAAATTCTTAATGAAACTTTTTATTAACGTATTCTCCTTCAAAATTTATTAAATATTTGTGCGTAAAACATCATTTAAATTATTATTATTAAAACTATCTCTATATATAGATTCTTTTTTTTATTGACATTAGATTTGTTTGTATTATCTTATTTTGTACTCTTCCTTCATATAATTTATCATCATTTCTTGAATATTTTATTATATTATTCTTTAATTTAAAAATATTTGATAATTAATATCTTTAATTATTTTTATAAGTAAATTAATAAAAAAAATAATTTGATAAATGTTTAATTGTTATTGTAATTCAAAAATAATAGATACAAGAACAAATTCTCCAATTAAAGACCAATTAAATGAATTAAATTTTAAACATTTAAATCAAAGTAAAATTACTATAATATATTTTAGATAATTATATTTACAAAAAAATAACAGAAATAAAAGAGAAAAACAAATGTTATTATTCAGAAATAGAATTTATTCATGAAAAGCAAACTAAAAAAGTATTTAATTCTATTTTAGAAAGCTCTTATTTATTATATAAAAAGAACAAAAAAAATTATTTAGTAACTTTACATTTCAAAAATAAAAATAATTCAAATAACACAACAATAATATTTTCACATTCACATTTATCCACTTTAGGAGAAGAATATCCTTTCTTAATAGATTTATCATTAATGTTAAAATGCAATATTATATCTTTTGACTATTCAGGTTATGGTTTAAGTAATGGTTCACCAATTCAAAATGAAATTATTTCTGATTATGAAACTATTATTGGTTTCTGTAAAAATTTTTTAAATATTCCTTTGAATAATTTAATTTTAATGGGTCAATCACTTGGTAATGTTCCTTTATTATATTTTTGTACTAATTTTAATATTAAGAAAATTAAAGGTTTAATTTTAATTTCACCTATTTCTTTTTATGAATATAATGTTAATTCTAAAAAGAAAAAAAATGCTTTTTATAAAGATAATATTAGTCAACTTTTATGTCCTATTTTTATTATTCATGGAAAGAAAGACAATATTATTTCTATTAATCATAGTATAGAATTATCAAAATATATAAGAAATTTATGTAAATGGTTTCCAAAAAAGGGTACTAATAATAATATTATTGCTGAATATAGATATAAATTTTATCAAAAAATAAAATTTTTTGTAAACATTAAATGTAATTGTTTAAATAATGAAGACTCTATGAGTCAAATGAATTCTTTTAAAACTAGCTTTACAAACAGTGAAATTAATTCAAAAATAATTAATTATTATAATTATAATAATCAAAGAGAAGAAAATTATATTGAAGATGAAGAACAAAATATAAATAAAAATATAAACAATAAATCTAATAATGAATATTCTAATTATACAATTATGAGAAATAATGACACATTTAATTATGATATCAGTGAAATGAGTTATAATTATTAAAAATTATAGAAATAAAGATAAATAAATTCTTTTTTCTTTATTTATGAAATAAAGAATTCATTATAATTATTTGAAATGAAAAATAGAAAAATAAAGGTTTTATTACTCACTTAACTATAATATTTTTTATCATCTAAAAGTAGCATTAAAAATTTTATTTTTTTTATATATATTTTACTATTGTAAAACAATAAAATAAGTTAGAATATAAATAAAAATCTATTTATATTATTCTTTTGTTTTATTTTTTTATTCCATTAAAATTATTCATTATTATTATATTTAATTTTTTATTAATAAATACAATATTTAAAAACAGTTTTATTTAAAATGAATAAAAATACTTGAAAGTAAAGAAAATAAATAAAAACTAATATGAAAAAAATCATTTCAAAATCTACATAAATTAATAAAAATATTCTATAAATAAAATGAATAAATAATAATTTTTACTAAAAATACAAAAAAAAAAATAAATTTTAAAGAAGGATAATTTATTTATTTATTTCTTATAAAGATGAATGAGGAAATAACTTTTCCCTTACATTTTTTAAATTTTAAAATTATGAATATTATAGCAATTCTAAACAGAAGCAATGAAATAATTTCAAATGAAACAAAAAACATTTTATCAAATTTAGAAAGGCTTAGCACTGTTATATTATGCTGTAATAACAAAACAGAAAATTTGTCAAATTTAAATGAAATTGAAAATAATTTTAAAAATGAAGGTGAAAAAAAAACTTATTTTACAGTTTCTCAAACTAAGTAAATTATTTTTTAACTTTTAAGAATTAGAAAAAGGATGTATCAAGTTGATTGTTTAACTAAAAAGATTAATATTAATTTTTTTAATTATATGAAAGAAAATAAAAAAGAATTAGGAATTGAAAGAAATATTTTAGTTTATTTAAAAAGGAATATTAAAGTAACTTCAAAGTCTTTTTTAAAACAATTAAAAAAGAAATATCCTAAAATTAATCAATACTTTAATTCATTTATTAATTCCGATAAATTTAAACAATTAATGAAAATAATTGATGAGAAAAATGATAAAGAATATAGAAAATTATTCGAAAGTCAATTAATAATTCATCAAAAAATTTTTGAACAATTTGTTTAATTTCTCAATTATAAATAATAGTTCCATTAAAGTGAAAAAAAAACTTTATATTTAATTTTTATATATTTTCAATTGAGGAATTTACGAACATTTTGTAAAAGGAGTTTTTTTTAATTTTGATTTTGTATTAAACATTGTGCTTTGTTTTTTGTTATAAGTTAGTTTATACATAATATATAAATATAGTATGAAACAATTAACTAAAAATTTGTTTAATAAAATTATTGAATAGATATTTTTGTGGACATCATTAAAGGGAAAGAAAAGTTTAATTAATTTTCAAAATTGTGTAAATTCAATTTTGTTTGTAAATAAACCGCATATTAATACTATTAGTTTTGTTTATAAATAAATACATAGTTTTTATATTTTTTTATTTGTAATTTATATATATATCAATTTAAATTTACGATCTATTTTTTTTATTATGAAAAAATAAAATCCAATTATTTATTATAAAATTAAATAATAATTATATAATGAATATATTTAAAAAATTATAAAAAGTATAATTTAAATAAATTATAAAAATTTCTAACTAGTTAAAAAATGGTTAAATATATAAACTAGTCTTACTTCATTTATAAATTAATTAAAAATTATTGTTTTTAATAAAATTATTACTTGATTTTAATTTTTCAACTAAAACTTTTAATAATTCATTTTCTTTTTGTTCACAAAGAAAGAAATAATTATTCATTATTTCTTTATTTTTATCTTTTTCGTTTTTATAATTTTCTATTTGAATTTTATATTTATCAAGACTATTTATTTTTTTATATAATAAATCACAAAATTTATCATATTCTTTAATCACAGGAAGATATTTTAAAACAATTTTTTTCATTTCTTTTTCTATTATTTCTTTTTTATTTCTTTTTTCTTTCAAATTTTGTATTCGTGTTTCTGGGTTTAAGTTATTATCTAAACTTTTATTTAAAAGATTCTTTTCTTCATTTTTATAAATAGAAAATATTTTTTCATAAGATAATTTTTCTGTTGCTAAATCATCTATTTTCCTTTTTATTTTATTAATTATAGTAATTTGATTTGTATATTTTTTAAAAGAAGATAAATATTTTTTATTTAATTTTTCCATCATTAATTTATAATTTTCAATATTTCTTTTTGAATTTATACTATTTTTATCTTTTTCTTGTAAATAATTATTTAAACTTTCAATTTGATCATTATCCCATTTATTAATTTCTTTTTTTGTTTTTTCTAATTTTTCTTTTACTAAATTTATATAATATTCATCTTTTAAATATTTTAATTCAGAATTTTTAATTTTAAATTTTCTAGAATATAATTCATAACTTCTTTTTAAATTTTTATGAAAATCCATATATTTTTTTTCTTTAATTAATTCACTTATACCAAGTAAATCACATTTAATTAATTCATGAGATAAATCATAAATAATAATTAAACAAACTTTTAAAAGTCCTTTCCATTGATCAATAAAAAAACAAGTCCAAGGGAAATCCAACGTATCCACACTAAAATAATTAGCAAAAAAAGTTAAAAGCCAATTTGAATATAATAAATCAAAAGATAAATCATTATTTTTAAAATGATAATAAACACTAGGAATATATTTTTTAACATAATAATTTAATTGATAAACTCTTACATTATAATCAGGAGTATTATAACAAAAAAGACTTTTTAAATCATATGAATTTAATAAACAATTAAAAGCATAAAAAGCTTTGATTTCACTTTTAAAAAGAAAAATTAATGCTCCAACTATAAAATTCATTCCTTGACAATAACCTACATTTTCTTTTATTACACTTATTCCTTCTAAAACATTTTTTAATTCTTTTTTCCCATTTCCTGTTTTAAAATATTCAAAATTAAATGTTCGTCCTATATCTTTTTCTATTATTTCAAATGATTTATATATCTGTTTTAATTTATCTTCTTTATATTCTTTTTTAATTGATTCATCATTTTTTTTTATTAATTCTACTGTTTTTAATATTTCATTATAATATTCTTCATCTTTTTTATCTTCATTTATAAATTGTTTATCTTTGAATATTTCTTTTTTATAATTTTCTATTCCTAAATAAAATGACCAAATTTTATATCTAATATTATTTGAAGGAAAACCTTTTGTTGAATTTGAAATTATGTTTTGATTTATTGCTTTTTGATTAATTAATGAATATACTAATTTATTACATAATTTAAAATTCAACAAATCATTTGGAGATAAATATGGTATTATATAATATATTAAAATAGAATGAAAATTATTTGATTGTTTTATATCAATATTTTCTGAATGCTGTGTTGTAATATAAGAAGAGAGTGATGAAGAACTTTGAATTGGATTAATTTCATTATTAAAAATTGATAAATAATATTTATCAAATATATTTACTTTGTTTTCATTTAAATCTAAATAACTTTTTGTTAACATATTTAAATAATTTGAAGAATGAAAGAAAATTATTTAAAATTAACTAGTTAAATTTTTTTTAATTTATATTTATATTTATATTTTTAATTGTTTAAATAATTTTTTGATTATCTCTTTTCCTGGTAATAATTTCAATTCTTTATATATTATATTTTCATTTGGAGGTTCATAATTTGTCAACTTCTCTAACATTTTCCTACTTCTTTCTTCAATTTCTTTTTCTTTATCACTTTTATTAATTTCCTTTTCTTTTTCTTTTTCTTTTTTTTCATTTTCTTTCTTTTTTTTCTTTTCTTCTTCCTCATCATATTGTTCTAAAATTTCAAAAGTTTTTCCATCTAAATCATTAATTTTAGAATTATTTTTTATTTCTTCTTTTATTTTTCTCTTTAATATCTCCTTAGCTTTTTTAAAAGAAGTTTCAACATAAAAATCACCTCCTAAATGAACTTTACATCTTTTATTATCTATAACTTCACAATCAATAAAAGCCAAATCATCACATATTGGGATTAAAATTTTATTATTTCCAGAATTGATTTTATCAATTAAATCAGCAGTTTCTTTTCCTTTAACATTTACATTTTCCATAAAAATTTGATAATATGAATTAAAAATATATAAAAATCATTTTTTTGTAAATGTTAAATTAATAAAATTAAACAAAATGAAAATAAGGAAGGACTTCTATTTTTTATAATTATATTTTCTGAGTATATTATCTTATTTCAAATATATGTCATCAATATATTTCATAAAAATATTTTTAATTTCTTACATCTCCTATAGTTCCTCAAAATAATATTAATTTATTGATTATATTGATATTAAAATCAATTAAAAGATAAGGTTTATTACCATTTGTTTCTACCATTGTTCTTTTTATTTTTTGTTTTCTATTGTTTTAAGGCTCTATTTTCATTGTTCCTTATTATTGATTTATTATTGGATTTGGGTGAATTTACTATTAATGAAATTTATATATTTTGTATTATAAATTATTTTAAAATATTAATTTAAAAAATAAATTCAAATTTAAAAAATAAAATTCCTATTTTTAAAATTATTTATTAACCATTAATATTGTATATATTATTTTGCTCATTGTCTTTTATATAATTTTGGTTTTGGTTATAAGGTATTTGATTATTCTTATAATTAGGTATATTATTATTATTATTATTATTGTTATTATAATTATTATTATTATTATTGTTGTTATTATAATTATTATTATTGTAATTGGGTATATTATTATTATTGTTGTTATTATAATTATTATTATTGTAATTGGGCATATTATTATTATTATTATTGGAATTGGGTATATTATTATTATGATTGTTGTTATTATAATTATTATTTAAATTTTGAACATTATAACCACCGTTGTTATTTGAATAATTATTATTTTCATTATAATTATTTCTGAAATTGTTATTTCCATCATCATTTCTGGGGATATTATTTTTATAATTATTATCAGAAATCTTATTATTATCTGAATTTTCATTGATTAATTGAAAATTCATTTCATGATTTTCCTGGAAAGGAATACGATTAAAATTATTTGTAGAATCAAAATCATAATTAGTCTTTATAAATTCATTATTATTATTATTATTATTATTATTATTATTATTATTATTATTATAATTATTATAATTATTATAATTATTATTATTATTATTATTATTATTATTATTATTATTATTATTATTATTAGAGCCTTCATTAAAATCATTATTATCGATCAATGAAAATTGATTATTATTATCACCATCATTAATACTAAATTTACTTTGATATTCAATTTTACTAATTTCAATAACTTTTTCTAATTCTTCATCTTCTTTTTTTTCTAAAAGATATTGGTCCATGGTTTGATGTGTAACCCAAATAGGCAAATCAACTCTTGGTTTATAAGAATGTGTAACAATAGAAGAAAAAGAAAGACTAACATGAATAAAATATCTACATTTAACAAGAGTACCATCAACACAAGGCATTAAAATATTATAATCTTTAATGAAAGGAAATGGATTATAAATTCCAGTATAATTCAATTTTCCAACATCAGGATCATTAACAATAACAGAAAAATTAAATGAATTAGTATTTCCAACAGGAATATTAATAGGATATTTATATTCAAAAATTGTTTTTTCAATTGGAAATTTTGATGTTTGATTTCTATTAGAAAAAGTAATTTTTCTTATTATTGAAAATTTACAAGCAATAACATTTAATTTTCCTCTTGTATTATTAACATCAACAGTTAAAGGTATTTGATCTCCAAATTTATAATTTGTGGTAGGATAACTAACTGTAAGAGTGGTAGAACCTTTATCAATCATTCCCCATTTATGAACATTTGAAGTATTTGATATTTTCAAAGGAACATTTAAAACATAAGGTCTTGATTTAATTACTATCAAATTTTCATTCATACATTTGAAATAAGGAGAAATCACATCTGCTATAACAGAATATCTAATATAAGCTCTTCGATTTGGCATTGGAAATTCAAAAGAAGGATGAATATTTTTTGGAATTTTAAAAGAGAATGGAAATTTAAATTCTCCAGGATGCATATTTATTAATTGAGTATTTACATTCAATAATTTTGGTAAATTTAATGGTACTTGATATATAATTAAATCATTAGTATCAGAATAAAGTACATTAGATGTCTCTTGAAAAAACCATCCTTCAAATAATCTTAATTTAAGTATGATATCTTGAAGAACTAATGGTTGAGGAGGAAGAACCCATATTTCTCCTTTTATTTCTTCTTCTTGAAAAAATATTTCTTTTGATAATAAAATTTTAAGAAATTGAACTGTTTTTACTTGTGGTATTTGTCCAATATATTGTGGATAATATCCTTGTTGACCCATTTTTTTATTTTGTAGATTTTTATTCAATATATATAATAAAATTATAATTCATTATTTTATGTTTTTTTTTCTGTATATTAATTATTTTTTTTTATTTTTTATATTTTAATGTAATAATATATTATTGGGTGATGTTTAGAATTTCTGTTTCTTTTATATCTTCATAACTTGGTTTAATTTCTGAAATAAAATTTTGAAATTGATTTTGATTGTCAATAAATGAAGTATTTCTTTCTAAAAATGGTTCTATTCGATTTTTCATTTCACATTTGTTTTCTTTATCTATTAAACAATTTTTAATCATATTCATTTGTTTTAAAGTATATTTACTTGGAACTAAATCTAAAATACATTTATTGAAATTTAAAGCATTATTAATCTTTTGATATATTAAACTAATTAAAGGTTCACTTAAATTATTATTTGTTTTTAAAGAATTTATTAAATTTTTAGGTTCTTCTCCAGCTTTTAATTCTAAAATTTCATATTTTTTCTTATCTATTTTTATAGCAATACGAAGGGATGAAGCTAAACTTTTTTTTAATTGATTTACATTATTATTAAGATTATACATATGTTGTTGTTGATTTTGAATATTCTTAAAATTATTTATCCATTCTTCTTTTATCTGAAACATTTTTTGTTGTTGTAAATTTGGATTTTGTAAATTATTGTTATTAATATTATTATTATGATTATGAAATTTTTGGAAGTTTTTATTTTGAATATTATGATTATATAAATCTTTGCTTTTATTTTCAATGCCCAATAAATTTTTATCAGAATTTACTCTTTTATATATGAGTTGTTGATGCCTTTTACTCATATTATTTTGATTATTATTATAAAAGTTTCTTTGACTCATATTTAAATTTAAATTCTGGTTAATCATATTTGGTGGTATTGTATTTTGAGGAGCTTGAGGTGATTTTTGTGGAATCATAAAATTTAAATTTAAATTTGAATTAAAATTAGGCATTGTATTTTTATTACCTTGCATACTTAAACTTCCTTTATTATTCAAAGGCAAATTATTTCCATTATTATTTTTAAAAAATTTATTGTTGTTATTCATTTGAGCAGGAAAATTTAAATTAGAAATATTAACCATATTTCCCATATTAATATTAGGATTCATATTCACCATATTTCCTTCATTTGGACTTTTCTGAATTTTTTTATTCATTTTTTTATATTTCATTGAATCTTCATTAACTGCAAAAGGAAAATTTGAATTTTGATTATTCATATTATTAAATAATTGATTTTGTTCAATTGGAATTGTCATATTATATAAATTAGGTAATCTTTGATAATTTTGTTGTTGAATATAATTTTTATTCATTAACATATCATTAGTAATAAATTGATTCATATTTGCATTTCCCATATTTATATGCCTATTTATATTATCTTGATTTTCAATCATTCTATTCATATTTGAATAACTTGATTGAGATAAATCTTCTGTTGTTCCTTCTGATAATTTCTCATCTTTTTTTTCTCCTTCATTTTGCTTCATTTGATTCATATTATATAACATATTTTGATTTTGAACTGCATTCATTAACATATTATGTCCTTTATTTATATTCTGCTTATTTTGATTTTGTTGATTTTGAAAATTAAAATTTTGATTATTTAAATTATTTCCATTTAAATTTATATTTTGTTTAAATTGTTCATTATTATTATTTATATTTTGAAGAAAATTATTATTATTATTAGTATTCATATTATTATTATTATTATTATTAATTTGATTAGGTCTTTGTTGTTGATTATTTATTTGATTTTTCTTATGTGTTTTATTATACATTTGGGCATGATTGTTCTGCTGATTTTCAAAAATAAATTCTTCTTTTTGTTCTTTTCTTTTTCTTTTATTCTTTTTAAATCCTTGTGGACTATTTGTTCTTTGCCTATTGTCAAATTCCTCATTTTGATTCTTCCCTTGATAATTTGTATATCCTTTTTTATGTTTTCTAAAATTTTGATAATTGTTATTGTATTCATTTATATTTTGATTTGTATTTTTATCTTCTAATATATTTTGATTTCCTCTTTGATTTCCCTCTTTGTAATTTTTTGAGTATCCTCCTTTTTTTCCTTGTTTTTGTACTTGATTTTGATTTTGTATTTCTTCTTTTGTTTGATTTTGCTCATATAATTGGTAATCTTGTCTTTCTTGATTCGTCATTTATGTTATTTTAATAAATTTTTTAGATTGTTATTTATTAATTCTTAATTTTATATTATGATTGAACTTTTTAATCAATTTTTTTTATTGGAAAATTCAGTATAAATTTGTTATTTATTTGTATGTTTTAATTTAGAAAGTAAAATTGTTTAAATAATATATCTAATATTATTTTAAAAGAAATTAGATATTAATCATTCTAAAATAATATGATTTTTAACAATATTTTTACTATTCTTTATACCAATTTAGTTTAGTATTATTGTCTTATAAATTATAATTTATTATTTTTTTGCAATTAATCTAATAAATTAATTTATAAAAATGTTCATTCTTCTCTTAATAACATATTCTAAGACCACCACCTTAATTATTTATTTTCCCCTTTCTGCATTTACCAATTCATATTTACAAAGAATAAGCATAATTATAATATAGAAAGAGGACCCTATTTATTATGCACAAATCAATTCATATCTATTCTTCATCAAAAAAAAATAAAATTAGGATTGTAAAGAATGAAAAGAGGTTAAAAGTTCTCCTCAATTCAAACGAGACAGACAATAAAAAGAGGAATAACCTAAAAGTAAACATTTTTTTTTCCTTGTTTTAGCTTATCATCATGATTCTATTTAGGACAATTCAGCATATAATAGTTTTATTTCAAATGAAGAGATTTCAAAATTTAACACTGACCTTAAAAAATCATTCAATTTATCATCTCAAAAGGGGATTTAGTTCAATTTATAAAATATTATAAGAATGGATGAAAAATAATATAAAAATAAAGGTGATGTTTAGAGATGATTTTGAAAATGATTGGTTAAAATTGTGAACAATTGTGAATTTGTTATTTTTTTGATAAAAATATTCATTTACGAAAATTTATATTGGAAGGAATTCAATATTGGAAGGTTATATAGAATAAAAAAATAGATAAAATACTTGATTTTTTTTATTTTAAATTAAATTAAAAAATATGACTAATCATTTAAGGTCTAGTCATAGATAATTTAAGAGTACTAACTTTTCTGTCTCTTCCTCTTATATTTTCTACTCCATTATAACTTTCTTCTCTAATATCTTTGAATCCTGCTAATCTTGCATATGCTTCAATTTGTCCAGCATCTAAATCTTGTAAGACACTTAGAGGTTGATGAACGATAATTTCACAAATTGCTCCAGATTTTAAACATTTAGCAATATTGAAAAGAGCGATAGCTCTTAAATATTGAGCAGGTGAGTGAGCAATTATGCAACGATCAAAAGAAGCTTTAGCAAAATTTTCAACAGCATTTAAATGAGCAGGATGAACAACCATTACTCCTTCTTCTCCATCATGATTATCACTTCCATCAATAATTAAAACTCTTTCTGACATTTATATATGATTATTATAAATATCTTTATTTTTTTATTAGAAAGAATAATATAATTTTTATTGAATTAATCAAAAGAAAAAACTATTTAACATATTTATTTATATAATACATTATTAATAATTAAAAAAGCAATTTAAACTAACTAATTTTAATTCAAAGTAGAAAATTCATATATTTAGAATTATAAAAAGATATTTTTTTAATATTATTGTCTTTATAAAAATCCTTTTTATTGATATATTTTATTATTTATATAATTGACTGACTCAAAATTTTTATAAGAATAAAGAATAAAATTGATTTCCAAAAAATAATATAATGATATTTTTAAATAAAAATTTTTTTCGCATTTATTGGAGTGATTGATTAAATTTTTATTAAAAAATTAAAAACAATAAAATATTTATTTTATTCTTCGTAGTAGTCAAAATGATAATTTTTAGGAAAACCATATTCATTTGGACATTCATACTCAATACTTCTTCCATTGGCAATTACTTTAATGGTTCCTGGAACATATCTTGATTCCGCCTCATATCCTCCAAAAATATCATTAACATCAATTTTTGATTTACCCGTATTATTTTCTTTGATTCCATAATCATAAGTCACCCAAGACATATGACCGTTAAAGTGTCGGAATTCAAGTTTCACTTTTACATTTAGATCTTTTCTTTTAATTATTAATTTTGAAGTTTGAAAATTTTTACAAAGGATAGTAAATTCTCCTTCTTTCAAACCGAGCTCTTTTAATTTTTTCAATGTCTCTTCTCTTTTTTTTTTTTTTTCTTCTATTTTTTTTTGTTTCTTTAATTTTTCTTTTTCTTTTTTTTCAAGATATTTTTCTAATTTATTTTTATAGTTTTCTATCTCTTCTTCTTTTGATAAATTACTAAATTCTTCCAAAGAAAATTTTGTATCTAAAAAAGAAGGATTCAAATCTTTTAATTTTTCATTAAAATATTCACTAGTCAAATCTTGATTCACGGAAATAACTTTTCTTATTATATATGGCACAGTAACTGTGTTGATTCCAATATAATATAAATAAAGTTCATGAAGATTAAATATACATGCAATAATAAATAAAATCCCTCCAAACTCCATAATACTTCCATCTTGGTTTAAATATATAAAATCATTTTTATTTAATCCAAGTTTAAAAGAAAAAAATGTTTTATTTTTTCCCACACAGAACTCCTCTTTTGTATCTTCATCATCCAAAATAATTTGAGAATATGGAAAAATAATACGAATAAATTTTTTCTTTTCTTTAATGTCATTAATATTAAAATTTCCACTTATATCTCTCCAAGAAAGTGGAACAAATTTAATATCTCCTTCTCCTTTAATAAGAGGTAATTTTTTTATTTTATTTTTTAAGGATTTAAGAATATCCTTTTCAGGTGCAGCAATAACAAAAAAACATAAACTCGGAACAAAATAACTAGCAACAGCAATAATTTTTCCTATGAATGACCATACATCAAAATGAAAAAACACATATATTATAATCCAAGGACCCAAAAAGAATATTATTTGAAAGAAAAACAATACAGAACTATCTTCAAAATAAAGAAAATAAGGTTCAGTACTAATTTCTGGAATATTTAAATCAGATAAAGGAAATAATTTATTAGTACGATTAGGTAAATAATATCCATTAGGAAAATTAGAACAAATAATAGATATTTTAGGATCATTTAAATTCATCTCAGAATCAGAATTTTCAATAGGAACTTCGGTATCAAAATGTTCATGCAGAGACATTATTAAAAAAATTATAGAAAAGTTATAAAAAAAAAAAATAAAAAAATAAAAAAATTGAATAAAAAGAGAAAAAATGAGAATGAAAAATTAAAAAAAGAATAAGAATATGATAGGAGGGAGATATGAGAAAAATGAATTGGAGTCGATATTTGACATGATTGCGAATGCGATATAGCAGAAAAAGATAATGAATATTCAAACATAAAAGAGAAAAAAAATAAGAAGAATGTAAAGTTAGTAATTAAATTGTTATAAATATTAATAATATAAATATTAAAAAAATTAATAAAGTTTTTTGGAATAGAATAAAAGCTCATAGAAATGTTATTCTTATATTAGGAGTTAATACAGCTTTATCTACAGATATCCCTCAATTTATGAGGAATAATTATTTGTATAGAAATAACCTGAATTTGTATTATGAATGTGAATTAGTGAATTCAGAGACACTGGAGAATGAATAGAAGGTTTCATTAGAAATAACAAGTATACAGGAATTATATACATGAGGATATTTATTATGAGACGAAAAATATTTCCATTCTTTCATAATTCAAAAAAATTTTCAAATAGGTAAAAATTATTTTTTAATGAATAAATTTTTAAACAAAATAAAAAATAATACTCTGTTGTATGGGGATTGGGGATTGGGGATTGGGGATTGGGGATT
>JAEEGL012075693.1_pt1 | contig 17704 bp, 18 predicted proteins | sample 9134231 | NCBI WGS metagenome assembly JAEEGL01 (sample SAMN16246548, study PRJNA631951) | gut metagenome | biome: gut microbiome; feature: rumen; material: fiber-attached | host: Bos | place: Iran: Karaj | collected 2018-10 | reverse complement strand
TTTCTGAGATTTCTGCATTGCAGCAGATCCCGTATGTCTATTCGCAGAGTCCGAAAAAAATGCGCGCTGCGATCCGCTGGCTCTGTGAGTATGACTTCTACCTGAAGTATCCCTGCGAAAAAACCGATCTGAAAACGCAGGATCGTTTCGACAACTTCGTGCTTCTGGTGAACGGTCTTGTCAGCATGGCAACGAAAGCCGGCACGCAAACTTACTGTGAAGAACAAACCAATGCCCGCGCCGTGATCGACGCGATCAATGCAGCATCAGTACACTGCGGATGCGGTTCGCTCTCAGAGATGATGTTCTCTGCACTAGACGATTACACCGAAGCACTCGCGTCAACGCATATTAAAAACTATGCCGGCTATGCGAAGGCTGTGCTTTGGAACAGCCTCAGCTCATATCACGTGAAGCTGAATACGGAGCTTGCCGTGATCTGATAAGTCTTTGCTTTTCTGTCAATCAAAAGCAACCGTTCACCTCGAACGCACACGTGCTTGTGATTAAAAATATTATAGCATGCGATTACGAAAAAAGTCAAGCATAAACGCAAGGAGTTGAATTAACATGAAAACACCTGGCAACACAATGGTCATGTATTTCCCTGCCGAACATGTAAACGGGATGATGGCAGTCTTCGACCTTTTTATCCAGGCGGATCAGAAGAACGAAACCGGAATTGCTGCTGCCAAGCTGAAGGAGAAAATCCTCGCGCACGGCAGAATATTTCAGTTCCAGGATACGGATGCTGTTTCGATCATGTTCTTTGAATCTGAGCTGCGCTCGCTGATCCAGATTCTCTCGCTGTTTTCCTTTGTCGTACAGGAAAACTGTCCGAATTATTTGCCGAAAATCGGCAACAAAAAGAAAGCGCATTCCAATCAGTAATCATCATTTCTTTTTCAGAAAGGCAATTCAAAATTTGAAAGGAAGGTTTACAAACTATGCCAAGAGGGCCGAAAAAAGTCACCGTGAAAACGATCCGTTCAGAGATCGCATCGCTTCAAAAGAAAATCGACGCAAAGCAGGAACGAATCCTGAAATACAAAGATGAAATCAGAGTCATCAAAACAGAGATCAAAAAGCTTGAAAAGCAGGCAGACCAGCTTGCGAGAAACGAATTCGTTGAGAAGGTCTATGCACTGTCCGTGAAGCACCAGATTCCGATTGAAAACGTAATGGAAACGATCTCTTTTCTCAATGAGCTGAAAGCAGATCCGGCGAAGTGCAATGAAAAAATCAGAGTGATCAGAGAGCATTTCCGCACGACAAATAATGCTGCCGGTCTTAAATGGATCGACGCGATTGAACGCTGGCTCAAACAAACATAAGCGGGGTTTGGGGCTTGCCACAACTGCGGAGCAGAACAACCGTTAAGGTCGCAGACCTTGCCCAAGTCAGTAGTGCTTATGCCGAAAGGCGTATTCACTACTGATATTGGGTTAATCAATGACCGTAGTATAGGAAGCACTCCAAATTTGAGCTTAAAACGGAAAGGCGGGAATAGATATGAAACAGCTGAGTATCAGCTTTACGCTCGGAAAAGCGAGTGAAGCAAACCGAGCAAATCTCACGCATAACAATCGCTGCTTTCTCGCAAAAAACATTCATCCGGAACAGAGCTGCAAGAATATCGACTACAAATTGCAGTCTCTGGAAGATGCATATCATGAGCTGTTTTCAGCTGCGATTGAAGAATATAATGCTGCACAAAAGATTCCATGCCGCCGGATCCGTGATTATCTTTCGCATATCACTGAAGGAAAAAGAGAAGAAGCATTTTACGAGATTGTCGTACAGTTCGGTGATTATAAATCTGCGTATGATCCTTGCATAGATCTGAAAGTTCTGCTGGATGAATATATGAAAGGGTTTCAGGAACGGAATCCGAATCTGCATGTATTCAATGCGGTTATGCACCTCGATGAAGCAAGTCCGCATCTGCATATTGACTTCGTTCCGTTTTATACAAAAGACCGAAAGCGCGGACTGCGGAAAGGCGTTTCGATGCGCGCTGCATTGCTGGAACAGGGATTCGTACCGAAGCATTCCGGCGAGAATCAGCTGACACGCTGGGAAGCCTCTGAACGAAATGAAATGGAAGTAATTCTGCATAGGCACGGACTAAACCGCGAAGAAAAGCATGCGCATTATTCGCACATGACTGTCAGCGAATATAAAGCATTTCAGGATACCCGAAACATGGCAGTTACGCTGCGGCAGATGCGTTCTGTATCACGCTCTGAGCAGAGTCCGGAAGTGATACGAAAACTGAAACAGGAATTGCACGCAGTTCAACAAAAAGCAGATCAGTTGGAAACAGAAAAGCGTTCGCCATACAAATGCTTTTATTATTCTGATGACGAAAAGCGTGCATTTGTTCAGCAGAAAATCATGCAGGCTGAGATTCCGTTCCGGGAAACGGATCACGGTTTTGAAGCGCAGGAATGTTATGTAAAACAGATCCGCGAAATCGAAAAATCGTATCACGCGCCGACTGGTTCTGTGCGCAGTCAGCTGCGTGATGATATTGACAGAATCATGTATCAGTCAAAAGATTTCGACGGCTTTCTTGACAAACTTCAGGAAAATGGTTTTGCAGTCAAGCGCGGTAAATATATCTCTGTAAAGCCACCGTATGGAGAACGGTATCTTCGTCTAAAATCACTCGGCGCATATTACGATGAGCTTGCAATCCGCAAACGGTTAGCTTCGAAAATGCGATTTGAGGAACGACTGGAAACTGCGATCAAAGAACGCAGTTTCGTAAAAGCACCGTCTGTTCCTGTATTGAAGGAAACACGATATTATATGCAGGTGTTCTCAAGAGGTTTGCTCCCTATGCGGAGAAAAAAGCAGGCGCTGCCGTTCAGTTGGGTGAATGATGCCGAACTGGACAAGCTGCTTACGCTGAATCATCAGCTCAATGAAGGCATGACACCGGAATCCATCCATCAGAAAGCAGAAACGCTTGAGAAAGAGGTACAAGAAAAATACGACCAGATGGAAACTGCAGATACAGATCTGAAATTCTATCTGGAACTGAAAGAAAAAATAGAAATCGTTTTTGAGGGAAAGCCTTCTGAACAGTATTCGCCTGAACAAGCCAGAGCGACTGTCGAGCAATACCCCGACATCAATGCCCGAAATTATCGCCGTGTAGATCTCCTTATAAAAGCCGGTGAGGAGAAGCTTCAAAAGGCAGCGGAAGCACACCGTCAGATCCGGGATGAACTGAAACAGATCACGGATTCCCTGAGTATTATCGAACGTGTACAGAACCACACTTATGTCGATTATCTCATCGAAAAGGAGAAAATGATCCGGCAGACGGAAGTGCTGGGGAATGGTTTTACAACTGCTGGCATGACGATTGGATAATCCGAGAATGCGTTTCTTCGATTATAACCAAACCGGAATCGCTCAAATTAGGCACATATACAATTCTTTTTGATTTGGTTGACTACGTGTTCCCTCTTTGATATAATATTATATATACGTATAGCTGCTGCGTACTGAACCAAGAAAGGATGTTGATTATGAAAAAGAAACGTATTCTCACGTTGTTTTTGAGTTTGTCTCTCATTTTCACTTTGGCTGACTCAATATCTTTTGCTCCAGATTTCAGGCTGCATGCCAATGCTGAAGATACTGTCACACAGGATTATTTGACGTTTGAAACATTTGATGACTATGCCGTTGTGAAATCATGCGATAAAAGAGCACAGACTGTAATTATCCCCTCTGAAGTCAATGGATTACCAGTTACATATCTTGGAGATTATTCATTCTCGGAATGTTCGAATCTAGTTGAGGTAGTAATTCCAGACAGTGTAAAAAGAATAGGAAATGGCGCTTTTTCAGGATCAGGAATTACAACAATTACTCTTCCTAAGGGTATACGCAGCATTGGGAAACGAATGTTTTCGTATTGCGGTAGTCTTAATGATCTTATCATTCCTGATACTGTAATCGCTATTGGTGCAAACGCGTTCGAAGGCTGCGCCATATCAAATATTACCATACCGGATAGTGTAACGAGCATCGGCGAATGTGCGTTTTACCATTGCCAAAATCTGACAAGCATCACAGTTCCGGATAGCGTGACTAAAATTGAAAGGGCGGCTTTTGGTGAATGCAGTGAGCTGAAAAGAATCCCATACTTAGGACACATTACTAGCATTGAAGAAAAGGTATTTGAAGATTGTACAAGCTTGAAAACGGTCACAATCCCGGACAACATAACGAGTATTGGCAAAGAAGCTTTTGCAAGATGTACCGAATTATCTCGTGTTATTATTCCTGAAAGCGTTACAAATATAGATAGTCATGTCTTTGATGATTGCAACAAATTAGCTGCCATATATGGAGTGAAAGGATCTTATGCTGAACAAGCTGCTGCTCTACAAAACATACCATTTTTTGATGTTGTTCTTGGCGACTTAGATCAAAATGGTGACGTGAGCGTTGAGGATGCACAACTTGTTCTGCTCGAATATGTCAAAACTATAACTGGCTTGGATAGTAGCTTTACAGAAAATCAAAAACTCGCCGGCGATGTCAATGACGATAAAGCAATTTCGGTTGAAGATGCCCAAACAATTCTACTTTATTATGTGAGCAATACGCTGTCCGGTAAAAATGTTACATGGGATGAATTGCTTGGCAAATAATAATCTTTATCATTCAGAAAGGCAGGAGAACGCACACGTTCTCCTGCCTTTTATTTATCATACTCATCATCACACAATATGGTGTCAAACTGCAACGTGTCTATATTTACTTCATTTTCCGGAGCCAATCCGCAGGAAACGATCTCCCGATCCATCAGGCGCTTTAAGCATTCATGTAAAGTCTCCCCATGACTTTCGGCAAATTCCCGATACGATTCCGGAAATGACATGTCCTCCACAATAAGACGGTTGATATACGCATTCAGACTTTCTCCGTGGCTCAAAGAAAAATTGCGGTATAACGCTTTTCTTCCGGCAGGAAACGTAGCTGTAAAACGGTCATACTTCTCTGCGATAAACTGATTTTGGTATTGAAATTGTTCTTTTCGATCCATATTCCCACTCCTTTCGCCTATAGTATACCACAAATCTGGATATTACGCAATATCGAAATAAATAATTTCAAAAAACGACTGCTCTGCTATTGACATATTACGTAATATGTGCTATAATAACCGCAAGAAAGGCGATTGCCCTTTCGATGAACGTCTAAAGCCTGAAGCCATGTTTGAAAGGAGCGTTTACCATGAGTACAAGGAATGATAAGATTTCACGGCGAATTCCGGATCCGGATTGGCATACGGAATTGCCGGAATACTATGTCATTGACGGTTCTCCGGATATGTTTGACCAAATGATGGCGTATGCGAATGCAGGCGTGCGCTCGGTTGAGGTTTTGACCAGAGAGGAATATGAGTACCTCATGAACAAGGAAAATGAAAGATTGCAGGAAGAAACCAAAGATCTTGTTTTCGCCGAAAGCGAGGTCACAGAGGAACTGAAAGCACAAGCTGCCCAACGCGGCGTAAAACTGAATCATGTTCCAGATGAACAGTACCAGACGGATATTGTTATGGGCTGGCTTGCCTCAATCTCATCCGATGCTGAAAATATGCCGTGAAGCCGGCAAACACTGCCGAACATCGTTCAATATGAAAGGAGTTAGTCAGAATGATCAAGGAGATTGATTGCCGGATGGATGACCGAACACTGCTGGAATATGTCAATCAGGCTGTGATCCGCAGCGGAATCACGAATCTAACCGTCAATTATTTTTTCTTCTCAGACTTTGACGATCCGGATGCCAAGCCGAGCGAACATTTCAGTTACTCCGGCAAGGCAAAACAGTTTGAGGAAACCATGAGACAGTATTCCTTTATCTTCTGTTTCCGGATGAATCTTGAAGTCCAGCGTGTAGAGATTGATTCAGACAGGGATCTGTGCTACATAGAGATTGCGGTTTGAAGAAATCATAACCGCCTTTTCGTTTACAGAAAAAAGCTTTGTGGATATAATAAACATGACATACTGTTGTCGTGTTAGGTGTGCTATGATATGTACGGAGTGTGAGAGATTATGAAGATAGACAGGCTGATCGGGATATTGTCAATCTTACTGCAGGAAGAAAAGACAACAGCACCTGAACTGGCGGAAAGGTTCGAGGTATCCCGCAGGACGATAAACCGGGATATTGATGCTCTTTGCAAGGCAGGGATTCCCATAAGGACTGCGCAGGGTACCAGCGGCGGCATCAGCATTATGGCTGGATACCGTATGGAAAAGACGCTCCTGACATCAAAGGATATGCAGATGATCCTTTTGATACAGCACTCGTACTGCTAATTGTATGATCTTGAAAACCTTGTCATCTCAAACCACTGGTGATCTGTTTAAAGAAATCAGCACTCCACAGGTCAAGTGAAGCAGTATCCTTTATAAAGGGAATAACATCTTCTTTTGCCTGAGCGTAATCAATCTGATCAAAGCGGTCACATAGCAGCTGCTTGGCATCGTCGATTGAAAAAACTTTTCCGATGTCCCACGCATCCGACTGTACCAGACGAGCTTTCAGGTGCTCAGTGTTGAGGGATGCGCCGCGGGAAAGATAGAACACATAATCATACAGGTCTCTGCCTTTGATGCGACTTCTCCACGCTCGACAGATCACTGCATGCACCTTTCCCGCAAACAACGACGGTGTATCATATAGCTTTACTTCATACGGCGCGGGCAGCAGACGGTACTTGGTTTCAAATGTTGCACCTTCGGGAGGATTGGTATCAACCTCGAATTTGATCTTTATGACTTCGTCCCTAGCGATCCCGCTTACAGCCTGCTCGGAAGCATAGAACAGCAGCATATGTTCTTTTGTATTGCCTTTCAGAAACGCCGAACGGATAGCTGAATCAGCAGATTTCTTTTTTTCGGAGATATCCACGTTCAGTCCGTAGGAAGCAACTTCTTTTCTCAGCGTCGGGAAGAATGCTGACAGGTCGAAATCGGCGTCAGGGGCTATCAATGAAAAATCAAGGTCCTCCGAAAAACGATCCAATCCGTAAAATATCCTCAAAGCAGTTCCGCCGTAAAAAGCAGCCTGCTTGAAAAATCCTGCACGGGAAAGACCGCAGAGAACAATCTCCTGCATGATTTCCTTGACCGCATTCTTCTTGTCTGTCACGCCGTTCTCCTGATACTTTTTCAGCATCTCTGTCATGATACTGTTCATACCGATCTCCTCTCCAGATACTTAACGAAATACTTGAGGTTGTTGCTGTGATACTTTCCGCCGAGCTGTATGATTCTGGCTATATCAAGGTTGTCAAGATCAGAAGGATCTATCCGAAGATCCTCAAAGAGCATTCGGGCAATATCCTTCTGGCTAGTCACAGGCGGCATAATATAAAGCTTATCGCATAATGCCTTTTCGGGACTTGCTATTCTGTAAATATATCCATTTTCTTCCTTGATCAGGACGTCAAAGGGATAAGCCCCTGAAGGAACATCACGGAAAGTAAATCTGCCGAAATGGTTCTCATAAGTCTTTGCCTTTTTCTTTTCAAATGTGGCAGAGGTATAGGTGTATACAGCCTCGGGAATCAGGTCATACCGGGAAAGGGCATAATCGAACGACAGATACGACGGTGCGTAAATCGCACCTGCAAGGCAGTATCCGGCTGTGTTTTTGTCAGTTTCATAAATACCCCGTGTAAGCTGAAACAGCTCGCCGTTCGCCTTCATCCGCATGATCTTTCCTGCCGGATCGCTGATATTTTTTAATTGCTCAGTCAGCATGGAAGTGGTTAAAATCATTATTTTCACCTCTTAATTGTATTATACACAATTTTCTGGAGAAAATCAAGGCTTTTTTGAAATTTATTTTCAGAGCGCCGTATACTTCAGACTGGCACGGATGGATTTCAAAGGGTTTACCCGCGACTACTATATATATGGTGCGGTTATGCGGGAGAAAGTGCTGGTTGCGGTGACGCAGCCGTAAAACGAAGAAACGGGAGCCGATCACACCGGCTCCCGCATTCTTCCTGTTCTGCAAAAGATTATGCGCATACTCAATTATCGTTTTTCAGCAGATACTTGTTGCTTACGACCTTCATACTTAATTCAGCACAGATACTGCTGCTGAATACAGGCTCAGTCGGACGTATCACGATACCTTCTTTTTTGCCGCCGTTCGGATAATTACCGTCTGCACGTTCAAGCAAAGCCTCAACGGTCGGATATTTAGCCGGCAGATCAGTATCTACCTCTTCGATCGGAACGGCAGTGAACTCCAGCTCCTTGCAGATTGCAAGCATCCTGTCAAGTCCGACGCGCCTGCCGTTCTCCATGATCGTGAAAACATACCACTCAGGCCTTTTGAGCTTCAGGCGGTTCTGCTGGATGCCGGGCGCGCAAAACTCTCCTTGTACGGTAAAGTCTTGCAAACCTTCTTTTTCTGCGAAAGCTTCGATTCTTTCCTTATAACCGCGCTCATTGACAAGCTTGTAGAAATCGCTGCTGCCGTCGTCCTTGTATTCATAGTTATGGCCTGCAACGTGGAAGCCGTTTTCATCAATACTAATAGAATGGGAACTGCCGTCCATTTTGGTACTGATGTAATATTGAAGTCCTGCAAACTCTTTTATGAGTTCGGGATCAGCCTGCACTCTTGTTTCATCCGTATGGGGAATGCTTCTCGGCAAATTCCCGATCACGGTACCGCCGGATGTCGCACGCTCCTCTATCTCCCATTTGCGAACTTGCAGTATCTCTGTTACGTCTGCTCCGAGCTCTGTATCAGCCGGGATTTCCGGGAATAAACTGATTGGCAGCAGCAGTCCCTGAGATACCTGCCCGCGGAATTTCTGCGTTTTCAGGCGAAAACCCTCGCCCATGATATCAGTGTTCTTGTAGCTGGATGCCCTCATGAATTCATACTCCGGGCGTATCGGAAGAAAGCTGTCAATTTCAAAATAGACAGCTAGGTCCATTGGCTGGAACTGCCCCTTATTTACGACGCACTGCCAGCCAAGAACATATGCCAGCTCGATTCTGTCAGCGCCCTCGATCGGCTCTATCTTCCATATTCTTTGGATACTCGCCAGTTTTCTGCTCATTGGTATCATCTCCTTTATAGCGTTATTTTGATTCCTGCCCGATATGAGCGGGAGTATTTAATGGGTTATAATGATTTTATCAATGGTCACATCAAGTATATGTGCCAGTATGACGATGTTGTCTATGGACGGCAAAGTGTCTCCTCTCATCCATTTGAAGATTGCTTGCGGTGTGCGGAATCCGAATACCGTTTGTATATCAGCAACCTTGAGCCCTTTGTTTTTGATCAAGGCTCTGATGTTCGCGCCGGTTGCGATTGCATCAATCGTCGGAGGTGCTGCGGACATAAGAAATACCACCTTTCTGATAGAATAAAAAGAACCGTCTGCGTGCGTTTTCATACTGCACACAGACGGCTCTGTTCTATCCAGAAGACGGCGGCTTACAATGCAACACGATCTCTGCTCACCCTGTCAGGGCAACTGAACAAGCATCTTTATGTCTTGTGCGCAGCACAATCGAGCTATTATCTTCGCGCTGAAGATTATAGCTTGACATCTGATTATCAGAATTCCACATGCTTGTGGACATTGCTTTGCGCTTGTTCATAATCGCGTACATTGTTTTCACCCTTTCATTTGTTAGAATTAGAGAGCTTTCCCTCTCAATAAATCATTATATCACGTTAGTATAGAAATGTCAAGTAAACCATTAGTATACTTTTTCGGCAAATACGATAGAGCAGATGCCCGTTAAATCGTCATCTGCTCACGAATCCGGTCGATCAGCCCAAGATCAGCCGGCAGCCACTTCACGCTGTCCAGTTCCTCTTTCGTGAGCCATCGCGCCTCCTGCGCTTCCAGCAACACCAGATTTCCTTCGATAACCTCACACCAGAAGCAGTCCATAGACAGGTGGAAATCGGGATAATCATATTCGACGGTCTCGATCAGCTCGCCGATTCTGATTGTTGTGTCGAGTTCTTCACGGATTTCTCTGGCCAATGCCTGCTGCGGTGTCTCGCCGAGTTCGATCTTTCCGCCGGGAAATTCCCATTGTCCTTTGAACGCGCCGTATCCTCTTGCCGTGGCAAATATCCGTGTTTTGCTTTGAAAAGAATCACATATCACGGCAGCAACCACTTTGATTGTTTTCATGGTATCACCTGAATTCCAAGACTTTTCAGATATTGATAAGTCCCGTCATAGTATTCCGGCAGACGGGTGCTGTCCTCCCAGAAACCACTCGGATTCTTGTTCGGATTACCGGCGGGCACGCAGATTACCATGCCGGCTCTGGCGCGGGTGAGCAGAACGCGATATGCATTCAGCATATACTTGATGCGTTCCTGCCTGCTTTCGCTGCTGCCGGTCAGCTCATTCCATTTTGTGTTTCCGTTGAATGTGAAATAGCGCCACTTTCCTTGATCACAGCGCATATCTGCATCCCAGAGCAGACAGGTATAATCGAGCTCTAATCCCTGCACCTGAATCTCGGTGGCAGCATCCTCCAGATAATTCGATGATCTGGTATCGGATTTGTCCTCAAGGAACCAGTGGACTGCATTTTCGTCACCGGACGGCAGAATATGCACCGCCAGCGGTTTGAATCTTGCGGATTCCTTTGTCACAAGCACGCCGGTACGCTCTGTGCCGCGCACCTTTTCATGCAACCATCTGCGTGCCGTTGCCATATCGCGTGTCAACATGATCGGATATTTGTCTTTGATTTCCTGATACAGCGCCGCAGCGGAATCGTCAAAAGAAAGCAGCGCATGAACGAATGCTGACAGTTTCTCCGCACGATATGACCGCAGCGAGACTGCCAGATGCAGACTTTCGGAATAGGTGACATTGGGGTTTTCCCGCAGCAGCTCATTCACCTTGCCCTCTGCGTATTCCGCATCGGTCAGCTTCGGCGAGATATACACATTCCAGTGCGGAAACATCTCATTCAGCGCCTTTATCCATTCCGATATTCCTGCTTCTCCGGTGTTGATCTCCTGCCCGCCGCCGACAAGGCAAATGATTGTTGCCCAGTCCTCGCGCTGATCGAGCGACCAGATCAGAAATGCCGCCTCTGACATCGGGAAATTCGGCACTTTCAGCTTGTTGCCGTATGTACCGCCGCGTTTCAGATAATCTGCAAGCCTTTTATGTGTCCATGAGCGCTGTGCCTCGTCGAAGATCGCAACGTGCTCAACCTCACCGAATCCGGCGTGCTCCATTTTCACGGCCTTTTCCGGATCTATTTCAAGAATACCGTTTTCGACCGGATTTTTGATCTTCGCAAGCATATTGTCGCGGTACCGGTGAATCATCTGAATGGATTTTCCGACCTCGCGGCGGGAATCCGTCTTATTCTTTTTGATATTCTGTTCGCGGCAGCGATCATAGTTATCCCTTGCCAGTGCTTCTGTCAGCACCGCGACAAGCGGACCGTTGCCAGAAAGATACACCGCGCCTTCATCCTCGACCGGCTCCTCATGTCCCTGATAGGTCTGCTTGATCGCAACATCCAGACCGACTAGTGTCTTTCCGGCGCCGGGAACGCCCGTCACAAAGCAGATGCTTTTCTTCTGCTGCGCCTTGCTCTCATGGATCACGTCCAGAATATAGGCGATCGTTCGGTCAGTATACACCTGATCGGCTTCATGCCGTGTAATATTTTCGACGGAGTGGCTTTCGTAGAGTGATCTGGCAGCCTCAATGATTGTCGGCGTCGGGGCATACGGGCTGATGATCCAGCGGTTATCAACCAGTGATTCATTCGGATACTGTTGCAGTACAGCGGAAATCACAGCAAACAGTCCCGCAGCGCCTGTCACCAGCGGATTCACAACTTTATCGTCGTAGACAGACATCTGGACGACTGACGATGCCATTCGATATTTCGTTGCAATCAGAACCGGCACAATGATATGTTCCTGACTGAATTTATGGAAGTTTTTGAGGTCCAGCGCATAGTCAAGCACCTGATCGACGTCCGCTTCCAGAATCTGTGATTCGCCCACCTTGAATTCGAGACAGAAGATGATGCCGCGCAGAAGCAGTACCACATCAATGCGTTTGCCGAGCCGCGGAATGTCATACTCAAATATGATCCGACCGTCATTGTCCAGCTGGCGCACGAGCTCCCGCATGATCGAGATTTCGCCCTTCCATGCTTCGCGCGTGGTCGTGCGCGCATCGCCGTGGTAGTGATCGCACAGAAGTCCGAGGATTGCATTCTCGTCTTCGCGCAGGAAATCCGAAAAGCTGTTATGATACAGGCAGCGCGGACTATCATTCATGACGATAATCTCCTTTTTCTTTGTGTTATGTATAGTGTAGCACAATTTGGGGCGGAAATCAAGTGCGATTCGGCGCAGCCGATTCAAAGCTCATCGGATTGCGGTTCATGAAACATATTCTGCTTTTTCATGGTATCTTGGAGCTTTTCAACCATGTTTGGATCAAGTTCCATACACTTTACAATAATTCCAAATTGACGTATCGCTTCGGCAAGATAACTATTGCCTGTAAGCTGCGCAAATTCTTCTGTACTACAGACCACATAATATTTTGAATACTGATTTTTCGGATCGAACAAATGCAGTTTCAGTACGTCCGCAGCGACTTTGTGCATTTGTGCAGGTTTCATTTTCCCAAGATGGGTATGTATTTCCCCAAGGATCTTCTTTGCTTCAGAATAAAAATCCGGCTTGATCTTTACCGCAGGATTATCCGGAAGTGAAAGGCTCGGATTCAACACCAGATCATCTATGCAAAACTGATTTTCCAGCTCTTGAAATATCATTTCTTCTATTTGACGCTGCACTGATGCATTTCCGTCTGATCTTTGATACATGACTCTCCCTCCGTATGTCAATGCTTGTTTAAGGCAACATTGCTTTCTCATTACAGCACAACACAATTTTCCAGCAAATCCTTGCTTTCCCGCCAATCCGGCAGCATGACTTGCAGTAGAGCATAAAACTGCTTGGAATGATTCGGGAAGACGAGATGACAGAATTCATGTGTCACCACGTATTCAATACAGTTCTTCGGGGCTTCGATCAGTCTCCGATTCAGGGCGATTGTTCCTTTTTCCTTCTGACAGCTTCCCCAACGTGAAACCATGTTCCGGATCCGCAGTTCCGGCATCACTATACCATATCCGGCGAATCGCTTAGCGGTCTGCTGCATGATCTCAGTGAATATGTCAATGCATTGCTGATTCAGCCAGGCATTCAGAAGGTTCTTTTTTCGGTTATAGTAATCAGGTCGCCGGACATGAATATACACATAGATGCCGTCACTATCTACATACTCATCTTTGTTCTTGACAACTTGAATCCGCAGATTTCGTCCGAGCAGCGTCACATTCTCGCCGCTGATATACTGCATTTCGTAAGCAGGTACTTGCTGCGCGGCAAATTTCTCTCTGGCGCACCAGATATAGTCTGTTTTAGCGGAAAGAAAGCGCTCAACCACTGCGATTTCAACGTTTTCAGGTGCAGACACATATACGCCGCCGTCCGGTCGGATACGAAGATTGATGTTCCGGATATTCTTGCGCTCAAAAGTATAGGGCAGTACTCCCGCTGTTGTTTGCAAAATGCGCTGTTCTGAGGATATAACTTTCATTCAAACCTCCTCAGTGCAACGGTCTTTACATCATCGATGATCTTGTCGAGGACCTCATCCTTCAAATCCCAGCTATGATTATCACTATAGTCATAGAGCAGGTCATCCATCGCGTGTGCGATTTTCTTGTGGATGTCTGTATTGGAGGTCCAGTCGATTTTGCGATATTCACGGATAATTTTCGTAATCTCGATGCACAGTTCTGCTATGATATCCTTGTTTTCACTCAGCGAAATCACATTGCTCAAAACAGCAGAAACAACGCCATAAAACGCCTGTGCGTGAACATCATTCTGAATTGCTGCCGGATACGACAAATCATTTTTGCCATCACGGTAGTCGCGCATGATGTCCTGCATCCGCTTCAGATACTCCGCTTCGCTAATTATCATTTGCTTATACAGCTCCAGCGCTTCCTTGATTTTCTTGGAGAATGTATCGTAGTATGCAGGATTCTCATCGTACTTCTCTGAAATACTCTTGCTCAAATGGGAGCGGATCGCATCTGCCTTGGATCGAGCAGAGCTGAGTGCCTCCATTTCCTTTTCAATGCCGTCCGCATCAAGAATATCGACCGGCGCTGCAATGATTTTCAATCCGGTGACGGATAGATTCTGGTCAAGCAGATTCTGCATCAGCGGCTCATATTCCGCATTGTCGATTGCATCGGCATAGCGAATTTTAACAGCTTTCCGCAGTTTTGAGAACATGATGAACGCTGACTTATACTTTTGAATCTCGTCTTTCGGCATGGTTTCGTAGGCTTTTTCAGCGTTCAGCACCAATGCAAGTGCCTTTCCGAAAGTACAAAGCGCCGTATAGAAGTCTTTGCGCAGCTTTTCGTCTGCCAGTATGTCGGAATACTCGTTTTCATCTTCCTTGTTCGAAACATCGGAGAACAGATCGCAGAGCTGGGAATAGGCTGCGCGCAACTTTCCGACTGCTGAAATCACATCCACGATCGCGCCGCTGAGATCGCTGCCGTCATAGTTTTCCAGGCCAGCACCGCTGTACATGTCCATTGCGGTATCGAGCTGCTGAATCAGCCCGCGATAGTCCACGATCAGACCATAGTCCTTGCCCTCGTAAAGTCGGTTGGTACGGGCGATTGCCTGCAAAAGCCCATGCTCTTTCAGTTCTTTGTCGATATAGAGCACCTGACAGATAGGAGCATCAAAGCCAGTCAGCAGCTTGCTGCATACGATCAGAATGTCGATTTCGCCGTCAATAAACTGGTTCTTGATCGTTTCCTCGTAGGTGTCGGCGTCACCGTACTGCGCCATCATCTTATTCCAGAACGCCAGCACCTTGTCATCAGTTTCGGAGAGAACATCATCCTCGCCCTCACGCATATCCGGCGCAGAGATCACCACGGCACAGGTCAGATCGCTGAAATGCTCAAAAACATCCAGATAGCGCACGGCATCCCGCTTGAAATTAGTCGCCAGCATTGCCTTCATACCGGTATTCTTGATGCTGTCTGTGAAATGCTCCTCGATATCCAGCGCAATGCGGCGGATGCGTGCGTCGGTAGAAGTCAAGCGGCGGATACTGCTCCATTTTTTCTTCAGATCCTCGCGTTCGCGGTCATTCAGACGCCGTGTTGTTCGCTCAAACCACAGGTCAATATTGGCTTCATCGACCTTTTGATCGACAAAGCGTCCTTCATAGATCAGCGGAACGATCGCCTTATCGTCAACAGCATCCTTAATCGTATACTTATGAATCAGCTTTCCGCCAAAGCGTCCGGTCGTGGATTTCTCTTTTTTCATGAGCGGCGTACCGGTAAAGCCGATATAGCAGCCACGCGGGAACACAATGCGCATTTTCGCCGCAAGAGAGCCGTAATTACTGCGATGGCTTTCATCGACCAGTACAAAGATGTTCCTGTCCTCGATCTTGACCTTCTGATTCTCGGCGGTATTGAACTTATTGATGATCGAAGTAACGACATCAGCCCTGTCGCTGCGAATCAGCTCGACAAGGTGCTTGCCGCTGGTCGCTTTGGCAGGGGATAATCTCGTATGTGCGAAGGTTTTCGCAATTTGGTTGTCGAGGTCTTTGCGGTCGGTGACGATAATCACGCGCGGATGCACCGGCGCAAGCTCCATGAGAATATACTTTGCCAACATGACCATTGTCAGGGACTTGCCACTGCCCTGTGTGTGCCAGATGACGCCGCTCTGCCGGTTGCCCTGCTCGTCATCGGTATTGATCGTGCGAATGATCTCCCGAATGGCGAAAAACTGCTGATGCCGGCAGATTTTCTTGATGTTCGCGTCGTACAACACAAAATATTTCGTCAGTTCCAGCAAACGGCTGGGGTGCAGCAGCGAAACAATATCCTTATCCTGCACGGTATGGCTGCGGTCGGTGACATACTCAGCAAGCAGCCCGTCCCGCCATGCGGTATCTTCCTCGCGCCAGACATTCCAGAACTTCTTTGCCGTGCCGGCAGTCGCGTACTTCACGAAGTCCTTGTTCGTCGCAAGCACGATCTGCGCGAACTTGAACAGCTGCGGCGTATATTCCGGCTTCTGGTTGCGAATTGTCTGCGAGATCGCCTGCTCGACGGAAACCGTCGGTGCTTTGCACTCAATCACCGCGAAAGGGATGCCGTTGACGAACAGCACAATATCCGGGCGGGTGTTGTGCTGCCCGTCGATGCTGTGAACCGTGAATTCCTCGGTGACATGGAACACATTGTTTTCGGGATGCTCCCAGTCGATATAGCGCAGATTGAAATTGACGCTGCGCCCGTCTGGGAGCGTTTCGGGGTAGCTTTTGCCGAGCATCAGATCGTCATAGACCTTTTCGCTGGCGGCGATCAGGTTGCTGCCGAGCGGCTCGTCCAGTTCATCGGCGGCGCGCTCGATATTCGCGGGCGAAAAGCGGTATTCGCTGCCGCCGTACTCGTAGCGGTTGAACGCGGCAAGGCGCTCGCGCAGAATCTTTTTCAGCAGAACGCCGTAGAGGTCGCCGCGCTGCCGCTCGCATTCTTCCGGCGGGAGATAGGTATAGCCCATTTTTTTCAAAAGCTCCAGCGCAGGCTTCTGGCTGATGTTATACTCGCTAAAGGTTTGAGCGTTCATTCGTCTTCCCCCTTCACTTTTACGATCGGCGGTTTTTCAAATGATTTCTTTTCAAGAACCGGCTCAGTTTCTTTCGGTATAATGAACACTGAATCCGAATATATTATTGCACTTTTATTATCATCAGATATCTTTATTTCTTCTGCAATCAGATAATCGGAATCTGCAACAATAATCGCACATAATTTCTCGTGAGTTTGAGTCGTTTCAAAAGCTGTTTTGGTTATAGCTGCACTATTTCCTGCACAGTACTCATAAATTGAGTAGGAAGCTCCTCCAAGCAATGCTATTACAACAAAAAATACAATCCAAAAATTAGAGATTCTTTTTTCTTTGGCACAGCTGGAAAGGAAAGAGGGAGAGACAGCATCTTTTTTATCCATCAAAACACTTAGTCCAGCAGATAATCGAATAGCGATAAGAATTATGATTGCTGTAATTATCGATCCTTTTGCTGATTGAAAAATTGGAAGAAATGCTAAGATGAAAAAGGCACCGAAAAACAAGGAAAGAAAGAATAATAAAATAGTACTTCCGAGTTTTGTTTTCGCAATTTTATTTTTTATTTCTTTTCTTTTATTTTGCAGGCTGGTAACGATGTCTTGTCTCTCTTTTAAGTCTTTATTTAAGCTTTTCGCTTTCCCAGAATAATAATCATGTGAATGTTCAGTCTGCTCCCTTTCCCAAGACTGGATGTCAGTCTCTATTTCATTGAGCGATTGTTCATTTTCTTTCAGCTGTTCTTTTATTGTATTCTTATTGTTTTTCAACTTGGAAAGGCGAATTCTCCTGTTTTCCAGCAGCCGAACGGCCACAAAGAAATACAACATATTGGAAACAAACAAAAATAAAGAAAGACCTGTTTTTTCGAGCCAGTAGTTTTCAGGTTCTGCGACCAAAGAAGTATCAATAT
>JAEEGL011843622.1_pt1 | contig 17704 bp, 14 predicted proteins | sample 9134231 | NCBI WGS metagenome assembly JAEEGL01 (sample SAMN16246548, study PRJNA631951) | gut metagenome | biome: gut microbiome; feature: rumen; material: fiber-attached | host: Bos | place: Iran: Karaj | collected 2018-10 | reverse complement strand
TTCTGGATGCAGGGGCCTCTGCCGTTATAGTTACATCCTATGTATTCCGTGACGGGAAGCTTGATATGGACAGGCTGAAAGAAATGTCCGCTGCAGTTGGCAGGGAGAGTCTGGTCCTGGATCTGTCCTGCAGAAGAAAAGCCGGAGAAGAGGGGCTCTATGTGGTGACCGACCGCTGGCAGAAATACACTGAAGAGAAATTAAGCATTGAACTGCTCAGGCGCCTGGAGGAATATGCCTGCGAATACCTGGTCCATGCAGCAGATGTAGAAGGAAAAGCGGCCGGCATAGATGAGGAAGCTGTACGGATACTGGGACAATATGAAGGATTGCCCATTACATATGCTGGCGGAGTTCATGAGTATGAGGATATCGGAAAGATACGCTCTCTCGGACATGACAGGGTAAACGTCACAGTCGGAAGCGCACTCTCTCTTTTCGGAGGCAAACTTGAACTGAATAAACTGACAGCCCTTTGCTGACAAAAAAAGACCGCTTATCGCGGTCTTTAATTCTTTTTTAATCCGTCTTTCACTACTGCCATTCCCGTAAACTTATTCTGCTCAGAACTTCATCTATAGAAAATGCAAATCGTTAAGCAACTGATTAAAAAGATGCACGGCAACGTATTATTTCTTTACTACGTTTGCTGCCTGAGGGCCTTTCTCGCCTTCGACTACGTCGAATTCTACTTCCTGGCCGTCATTCAGGGTCTTGTATCCCTCTTCGTTCTGGATAGCTGAGAAATGTACGAATACATCCTTGCCTTCCGGAGTTGAAAGAAAACCATAACCCTTCTGTGCGTTAAACCACTTAACTGTACCCTGCATGTTAAGTACCTCCAAAAAAAATATGTGTCAAAAACGACAATGAAAATATAACACAATTTGTTGAAAATGTAAATAGTGAAGTATGAAACATGCCATAATGTCCCCCTCATCAGTCAACCTTCGGTTGACAGCTTCTCCCCTTGGGGGAGAAGCCTGAAGCGCTCGAAGGGGAGAAGGGTGAAAAGGCTTGACGAAAGAAGGGGATATATGGTATCTTGGACAGTGGATTTACATAACTATATTATTGTTAAGGGTAGAAAATGGCTGAGTGGGATCTGGCTGAAAAAGTGAATAAAAGGCTTGTGATATTTGCGATATCAGCCGGACTGATACTGCTGGTGGTACTTGGCTGGCTGAATCTTTCGCAGAAGATCACGGACAGTGAGTTTGAGACCAAGATGGCCCAGGCTGAGACGGAGACTATGAAGACTTCACTGAGGGCAAGTGAAGAAAACGTGAGGATACTGGAAGAAAAGCTGAAAGCTGAGGAGAAGGAACTTGAGGCGGTAAGCTCAAGCCTTAATTCCAAGACCGAAGAGCTGAATGAGATAAATGAGAAAAAAGACAATGAAGCTTTGCCCAAGAAGTATCCGATGCGAGGGAACGGCGCGATAGTGCTGCCGGAAGAAGACGAAGAGGAAAACGTAAATCCCCTGCCAGAAACAGCCGTTTATTTCAAGATGTATGAAGGCAGTAAGGCTGTGGCTACCGGTGACGGCAATATAGACTCGGTAACGGAAGATGAGAAATACGGAACCCTGATCGAGATAGACCACGGTAACGGTTATCACAGTTATTATTACGGCAAAGGGCTGCTCATGGTGGAACAGGGACAGGAGATCAGAGGCGGAGACGTACTTATATATTTCAACGAAGATGATCAGAACTATGTTTATATAATAAAGAACGGCAGTGAATACGTAGATCCCATGGAACTCATGGATATAAGCGGGTAAGCATTCTATGACACTTGATTCAGACAATCTCATAGACAGCATAATGGCAAGTCTTGACAGGGTGAAATTCATCAAGACCGGTGACATACCGGATATTTCCCTGTATATGGATCAGGTCACGGCCTTTATAGACGAAAGACTTAAGAATACCGCGCGTCATCACGGCTCTGACAGGCTGCTTACAAAGACCATGATCAACAACTATGCCAAGAACGATCTGATACCTCCGCCCGACAAAAAGAAATACGATAAAGAGCATATGCTGCTCCTTATCTTCGTTTATTATTTTAAGAATATCATGTCCATCAGCGACATACAGGAAATGCTGAGGCCTATCACAGAAAGGTATTTCGGCAAAGAAGGTGATACTACTATCGCTTCGATATACGAAGAGGTGACCGGTATAGCCAACGATCAGCTGGAATCACTGAAAGAAGACGTGCGGGAGAAGTACCGTGTATCCAGCGAAACCTTCGGTGATGTACAGAATGAAGAAGAACAGGAATTCCTGCAGATGTTTTCATTTATCTGTATGCTGAGTTTTGACGTATACATCAAAAAACTGATGATAGAAAAGATCATCGACGGTTATACCGAAAAAAAGGGAAAGAAAAAAGATAAGTAAATATCACATACGTATCATCTTCAGGAGTTCGTCATATTGCGCGTACATCTTCTGTACGCCGTTTTCCAGAAGAAAATAATGCCATATGTAAGGGACCAGCAGGATCACTATCGCTATGAAAAGAGGGTAGAGCAGGATGCTGCCGTTTGAACCTGTTATCAGTATTATCGCAAATACGGTAAAGCCGAGTATTGCAAAAAGAGCGGTCACTATAAGATGAACCAGACGCTCATGCTGAAAGAATGAAATCTGGTGAAGATGATAAGCCAGAAGCTTTTCATAATCTTTTCTTGTGGGGACTTCGTCCTTAACGCTCCTGTCAGTGTGGACACCATCGGCATCAAAGCTCATGGTCACAGGCAGGTCGTGGGAAAGGATACGGTCTATATAATCTAAATATGATGTGATTCTTTTTCTCATGGCATAAAAAATCCCCGGGCATGACGGTACCCGGGGTTAAGACTAATCAGTCCATTTTGTTCACTGCAAGATTCAAACGTGAAACCTTACGTGATGCATAATTCTTATGATAAACACCCTTGCTCGTAGCCTTATCTACTGCAGCGGTAGCAGCTAAAAGCTCTGCCTTTGCAGCGGCCTTATCGCCGGCCTCGATAGCAGTATATACCTTTTTGACCGCGGTACGTACCGAGGAACGTATAGCCTTGTTACGATCAGCCTTAGTCTGGTTTACAAGGATCCTTTTCTTTGCTGATTTGATATTTGCCAAGATTCTCCACCTCCTTCTTACGTAATAACGGTCTTACGATGCCGGACACGGACAGTTTCGTAAAACACAAAGATGATTTTAATGGTTTTGTATCTTTATGTCAAGTAATCAGGCAAAAAAAGCTTGAAAAAACCATGCTTTTCTGTTAGCATAAGCCGTAGATCTGAAAGAAGCGGCATTCGCCGCGGGTTTTCACTTTTCGTAGACCTGATCGCAGAGCATTTTTTGCATGCAAAAGTTCAGGAGGAAAACATATGGTAACTAAGATAGCAGCAGGGGCAATCTGCGGCGTTGATTGCCGAATCGTAAACGTGGAGGCGGATGTTTCAAGCGGGCTGCCCCAGATAGAAATGGTGGGAAAACTGTCACCGGAAGTAAGGGAAGCGGAAAAAAGAGTGCGTTCTGCACTGAAGAATTCGGGTATAGCGCTTCCGCCCAAGCATATAACAATAAACATTGCACCGGCAGATCTGCCTAAGGCAGGAACGGCCTACGATCTGCCTATAGCGGTAGCCCTTCTCAGCGCTTCGGGAATGATCCCGGAGGAATATGTTGGAAACACGTTGATAGCAGGAGAACTGTCCCTTGACGGAAAGATAAGGGCAGTAAAAGGAGTGCTGCCGATGGTACTGGAGGCAGAAAAGGAGGGCATATCCAAGATACTGATCCCCAGGGAGAATCTGTCCGAAGCTTCCGTATGTAAGGAGGTAAAGGCTGTCGGTGTGGGAGAGCTGGCGGAAGTAACGGAGTATTTACTGCTTCCGCCTGATAAGCAGGATAAGATGATAGAACCCGGAGAATGTAAGGTTTGGCAGGAGAATGAAAATGCAATTGAAGATGATTTCGCGGATATAAAAGGAATGGCACAGGTTAAACGTGCAATGAAGATAGCGGCTTCCGGTTTTCACAATATGCTGATGATAGGACCGCCGGGAGCAGGGAAGACAATGGCGGCCAGAAGACTTCCCGGAATACTTCCTCCCATAAGCATGGAGGAAAGCCTTGAAGTATCACGAATATACAGCGTTGCGGGACTTTTATGTGACGGCAGCGATCTGGTCAGGACCAGGCCTTTTATAGCACCGCATCATACATCTACGATGCAGGCTCTTGCAGGCGGCGGGCGCATCCCGGTACCCGGACTTATCAGCAGGGCGCATAAAGGGGTGTTATTTCTTGACGAGGCTGTACATTTTTCTTCCGCCTCACTTGAAGTATTAAGGCAGCCGATGGAGGACAGAAAGCTGCTGATAGCCAGAAGCCACGCAAATTATGAATTTCCTGCGGAATTTATGCTGGTTGCGGCAATGAATCCCTGCCCCTGCGGTAATTATCCGGATCCCTCAAAGTGCAGCTGTACAAACGAGCAGGTAAGAAGATATGCGGGAAAGCTGTCGGGACCGCTTTTAGACAGGATAGACATCTGTGTGGAGACCGGAAGGATGAACGTGGAAGAAGTCGTGAACGGGGACAAAGCTGTTAAGGGAGAATCCAGCGAAATGATGAGGAAAGAGGTGATGCGGGCCAGAGAGATGCAGAAGAGGCGTTTTGCCGGAACAGCGCTTCAGTTTAATGCTCAGATGGGTGTAAAGGAGATAGAGCGCTTCATACCGCTTGACAAAGAAGAAAAGAAATTCATGGAACAGAGTTATGTGCGCATGAACTTAAGCCCGCGGTCATATCACAGGATACTGAAGGTGGCCAGGACCATAGCGGATATGGACGAAAGTGAAAGAGTTGAGAGGAAGCACCTGATGGAAGCGGTGTGCTACCGCGGTATAGAAGAGAGATACAGGAGGTAGGACATGGAGACAAAAGTATACCAGTTCTGGTTTGGTGATATAGCAGCGATATGGCCGGCAGATGCCGTGAAGCTGGCTGCAATGTACGGCTCGGCAAAAGCCATATATGAAGCATCCGACGATGATATAAGGAGATTCGCGGCACTGCCGGAAGCTATGTACAGGGAATTAAGTGTATCAAAAAAACGGCCGCTGCCGACGGACAGACAGAAAAATATGGAGCTGCAGGGGATAGAGGCAGTCTGCTGCGAAGATGAGGCATACCCGCGAAAACTCGCCGATCTGCAGGATAAGCCCTATGTGCTGTATTATAAGGGAGCGCTTCCTGATGAAAAGACTAAATGTGTGGCGATAATAGGAGCCAGGAACTGTTCTGATTACGGCAGGAGGAGCGCAGATTATTTCGGCAGGGAGCTGGCGCATTTCAATATCAGCATACTGAGCGGCATGGCGGTGGGAATAGACGGCCTGGCCCAGACGGCCTGCCTTAAAGGCGGGGGTGTAAGTTATGGCGTACTCGGCAGCGGAGTGGATGTCATATATCCGAGAGGGAACATGGAGTTGTATAAGCGGCTTATAGGAAAAGGCGGAGTCATAAGCGAGTATGCACCCGGCACGGCTGCCCATTCCCTTCATTTTCCGAGAAGGAACAGGATAATCAGCGGCATGGCCGATCTGGTGCTGGTGATAGAGGCCAGGGAGAAGAGCGGCACTTTCATAACCGTGGAAGCAGCATTGGAGCAGGGACGGGATGTGTATGCGGTTCCCGGAAGGATAGAGGATGAACTGAGCACCGGCTGTAACAGGCTGATAGCGGCAGGAGCAGGTATGGCAGGCTGTGCCGAGGATATACTTTATGCACTTGGTATCAAGGACAGGCCGGTAAAGCGCGGCGGAGGGAGTCGCGGAAAGAAACTCAGGGACCAGCGGGATTCGTTTTCCGGAGGAAGCAGGCCGGGGATATATAAGGCCCTAATGGAGGGCGCAAAGAGCGCCGAGGCCCTGCTGCACATACTCGGTAAACGTGAAGTCGAGATCCAGGATCTGCTCCTTGAACTGATGCAGCTGGAAATGGAAGGCCTTATTGTATGCAGAGGAGGAAATTACAGCATTGTTTATTCCTGATCAAAGCTCGGAGACTGCTTAATAGTATAAATCTTTAATAAACAGCATCTGTCCGGCGTAAATGAAGCCGCAGGTAAGATGCACCAGCCATATGATCAAAAGAGTGCGTGTTTTGATCAGGGCCGGTTTATTGTTATTATCCGCGTCCTTATATTCCTTAAAGAATTCTATTGTCGTAACAAGCCAGAGGAGCGATAAAGCGATCTGTCCGGCCCAGATAAAATTACCGTGGTAATAGCGTTCACCCTTTTCATACAGCAGATTTGCCTCTATCCAGGTCACAAGAGCGAAAACATAAGCGAGTTTCAGTTTTACATCGGAAAGGATCTTTTTGAAGTAAATTATCAAAAACATTAAAGGAAAGAAGTATGTCAGCAGCGCGGATATAAAGATATTCGGGGTAAATTTCGAAACGGCATATCCCCATTTGATACCGATTCCTCCGCCCAGAGCTGTATCACGATTAAACCAGATAGATAACTGCCCTACGATCAACAGAGCGCTCGGCAAAAATACTAAACAGATACGATAGTTTTCACTGAACCATTGACCGACTTTTCCTTTATACTTTGAGAACAGATCTATCAGCATATAAAAACCGAGAGCAGGAACAAAACCCTGAAAAAAACTTGGTTTTGCCAACATACTTATCAAAGCAAGAATGGCAGCAGGGAGATAATGTTTCCATGATCTTTCATCTCCCCGTTCCTCCAGAAAAACAACAGTCATGAAGAAGATGATATATGAAAAGGGCTTAACCATCAGAGTAGTCGGATTATGCCAGCACACCGGGCTGCCCTGTCCGATGTAAATACTTGCGTTATACCACGGAACATATATTGCAGTCATGAAACAGAGACAAAAAGCTAACAGTTCAGGAATGACCGGACAGTGTTTTCTGATATAAAAGCATATGATCGAATATACTATTACATTTATTAAACCGCTGAATATAGGACTGGCAAATTCTACAGGTATTCTAAAAAGCTTATACAAAACCCAGACACCAAAATGCCAGAGAGGATAACCGTTATCCCAGAAAGTTCCCTGCAGCACGCTTATCGAGTGGATGTTATAATCAGAGTCTTCTGCAAATATCAGTTTGGATACGATTGCAGCTGTAATAACCAGAAGAATAAAGGAGAAGACAGCCTGTATGGCAAAATCCCTGTTTTTTTTGATGTTATCGTTTACTTCCACTGTATCTTACCTCCGGCCGTGCAGAATAATTTTAATCCATAGTATCATAAGCCGGCGTAAAGAACAATAAGTGATACTGCTAAGCGTGATGTTGAAAAACGTCATAAGCTGATGTATTATTAAATTTATTATGGGATAGAACGGAGGTTAGTGAGATGAAACACGTTAGTTATATACCCCAGGGAGTATGTTCGGTAAAGATCGATTTTGATCTTGATGACGAAAAGAAACTGCATAATGTGGTGTTCGAGAGAGGCTGTAACGGTAATCTGAAGGCTATAGGAAGGCTTGTCGAGGGAAAGGATGCTGCTGAGATATCACATCTGCTGATGGGGAACCAGTGCGGGATGAAGGGAACTTCATGTGCCGATCAGCTGGCTAAGGCTATAGCCCAGGCTGTATAGGAGCTGTTACGGCTTGAAAAGACCGCTTTCATTATATCTGCATATACCCTATTGTGTGAGGAAATGCGCTTATTGCGATTTCCTCTCTTTTTCGTGCAAGGGGAAAGAAGAGGAGACCGGACTTTATATAAGGCGGCTGAATGCGGAGATCAAAGAAGCTGCCGGCAGATATGATGACCGGCAGGTGATCAGTATATTTATAGGAGGCGGGACTCCCTCGGTTATCAGGGCAGAATATATCGCAGAACTTTTGGATAATATCAGAAGTAATTACAGGCTCGAAACCGATGCGGAGATAAGCATGGAAGCCAATCCAGGGACAGTGGACCGGGAAAAGCTGAAAATATACAGAGCAGCAGGTATAAACAGACTGAGCATAGGCTGTCAGTCGGTGAACGAAGATGAGCTTAAGAACCTGGGGCGCATACATGATTTTAAGGATTTTGTGAAAACTTATGAGACAGCACGGGATACAGGCTTTGATAACATAAATGTCGATCTGATGGCAGGTCTGCCGGGAAGTGATATGAAGAAGCTGGCGAAAAGCCTTAGAACCGTGGCGGAAATGGACCCGGAACACCTGTCGGTTTATGACCTGATCATAGAAGAGGGAACCCCGTTCTGTGAGAGGTACGGAAAGAATACAGGACTCTTACCCGATGAGGATACGGACAGAAGCATGTACGCCATGACTGCAGGGATATTATCCGAATACGGGTTTAACAGATATGAAATATCGAATTACGCAAAAGAAGGGTATGAATGCAGGCATAACCTGGTCTACTGGGAAAGGGGCGATTATCTGGGATTGGGCTTAAATGCAGCTTCCTGTGTGGATGAGACAAGATGGAAAAATACTTCGGATATGAGGAAGTATCTGGAAAAGAATTATATTACAGAAGAAAAAGAAAGCCTGGATATAAAAGAGCGCCGTTTTGAAGCGATGATGCTTGGGCTGAGACTTACTAAAGGCGTAAATATCCGGGACTTTACAGAACGGTACAAAGCTGATCCGAGGGAACTGTATGGAGAGCATATCGGTAAAATGAAGGAATTAAGTCTGCTTGAAGATAGGGGGGGCTACCTCAGGCTTACCGAAAAAGGGCTTGACCTTGCAGATGCCGTAATAGAGGGCTTCATGGATTGACAGTAAAGTGCCGTGTTTGATAAAATATTTTGATTGACTGATGAGGGGAACGGAGACCTTAAATATGCACGATAACATAAGAAACTTTTGTATAGTTGCTCATATCGATCACGGTAAGAGCACCCTTGCCGACAGGATCATAGAAAAGACCGGCCTGCTTACCGAGCGCGAGATGCAGGAACAGGTCCTTGATAATATGGATCTGGAGAGGGAAAGAGGCATTACGATAAAGGCCCAGGCCGTCAGAACCGTTTATAAGGCAAGGGACGGTAAGGAATATATACTTAATCTGATCGACACTCCGGGCCACGTGGACTTTAACTATGAGGTGAGCAGGGCGCTTGCTGCCTGCGACGGAGCCATACTGGTGGTAGATGCGGCCCAGGGCATAGAAGCCCAGACTCTGGCTAATGTATATCTGGCGCTAGATCATGACCTGGAAGTGATACCGGTGATCAACAAGATAGACCTGCCCAGTGCCGAACCCGACAGGGTAAAAGACGAGATAGAGGATGTGATAGGCATAGAAGCAGCGGACGCGCCGCTGATCTCTGCCAAGAACGGTGTAGGCATAGAGGAAGTTCTTGAGGCTATAGTCACCAAGCTGCCGCCTCCTTCCGGAGATGATGAGGCACCGCTGAAAGCGCTGATCTTCGATTCTTTGTATGACTCATATAAGGGAGTCATTGTATTTATGCGAGTTATGGACGGTAAAGTCCGTAAAGGCACCAAGGTGAAGATGATGGCCACCGGAGCAGTGACGGAAGTGGTGGAAGTCGGCTATTTCGGTGCAGGACAGTTCATACCCTGTGAAGAACTCAGCGCCGGGATGGTAGGTTATCTTACTGCGTCCATAAAGAATGTACAGGATACGGCTGTGGGTGATACGGTGACAGAGGCCGACAGACCTTGCACTGAAGCGCTTCCGGGTTACAAGAAGGTCTTATCCATGGTGTATTGCGGTATGTATCCTGCCGACGGAGCCAAGTATCCGGATCTTCGTGATGCTCTTGAAAAGCTGAAGCTCAATGATGCTTCGCTTTTCTATGAGCCGGAAACTTCAATAGCACTGGGCTTCGGCTTCCGCTGCGGATTTCTCGGTTTATTGCATCTGGAAGTGATACAGGAGAGACTGGAGAGAGAATACAATCTGGATCTGGTCACTACAGCTCCCGGTGTTATCTACAAGGTATATAAAACAAACGGGGAAATGATGGAACTGACCAATCCTTCCAATCTGCCTGATCCCTCCGAGATCGATCATATGGAAGAGCCTATAGTGAAGGCAGAGATAATGGTGACCAAGGACTTTATAGGACCGATAATGGAGCTGTGCCAGGAAAGGCGCGGGCGCTATCAGTCCATGGAATACATAGAGAGCAACAGGGCACTACTTAAATATGAACTTCCCCTTAATGAGGTGATCTATGATTTCTTTGATGCCCTTAAGTCCAGATCCAAGGGCTATGCTTCCTTCGATTATGAACTGAAAGGATATGAGACTTCAAAGCTGGTGAAGCTGGATATACTGATCAATAAAGAGGAAGTAGATGCTCTTTCATTCATCGTGCATGAGGAAGGCGCCTATGAAAGAGGGCGTAAGATGTGTGAGAAACTGAAGGAAGAGATACCGAGACACTTATTCGAGATACCCATCCAGGCGGCCATAGGAGGAAAGGTAATAGCCAGAGAGACCGTAAAGGCACTAAGAAAAGATGTGCTGGCAAAGTGCTATGGCGGCGATATTACGAGAAAGAAAAAACTTCTGGAGAAACAGAAGGAAGGCAAGAAGCGCATGAGGCAGTTCGGAAATGTGGAAATACCGCAGAATGCATTCATGAGTGTGCTTAAGCTTGATGAGGAATGAGAAGTAAAGGATATACAAAACTCATAGTGTTGATCTGCCTGCTTCTTTTATGCGCCTGCGGGAGAGAGGAGGCGCATAAGGACCATGAACATGACAATGATCTGGGACAGATGCTCTTTGCACCCACCCCGGAGGCCGAAACCGAAAATGTGGTCATTGAAGACGAAGCAGAGGTATGTGAAGAACCCGTAGAAGAACCGGAACTGACCGGGCCTGAGCCGGAGCCAAGAAACATGGCGCTCCTTGAGATAAACACCATTTCGGATAATGAGGATGTGATGAGGTTTGCGACGGAACCGGTGACAGGTTTCGTAGCAGCTTCGATCAAGACCTGGAATCCGGATTATGAAGTGACTCCCGAACCTTATTACGAGGACTGCAGGGTGAAACTTACCGACACTGACGGAAATGTCACGATCGACGGTGCGGAAGCGGAAATAAAGGTAAGAGGTAACTGGACCACCTGCTATCCGAAAAAGCCTTTCAGGATCAAATTCAGCGAAAAGCAGTCAATGCTCGGCCTCAACGGAGGAGTGGAAAAGAAAAACTGGGTGCTGCTGGCTGAGTATAAGGATGCCTCTCTGCTGCGAAATAAGGCGGCTTTCTATATGGGAAGGGGCATGCTTAAGGAAGACGGGCTTTACTGCGCAGATTCCGAGTATGTGGAACTGATGATAAACGGTGAGTACTGGGGAGTATATCTGCTGACCGAAAGACAGGAAGCGGATCCGAAAAGGATAAATGTGTCAGATCCCGAAAAAGATTATACGGGAACGGATATAGGCTATATACTTGAACTTGACGGCTACTATGTTTACGAAGAACTTGACGACAGGATCAATCTTAAGTATGCCGATAATGCAGCTCTGATCCCCTTTGACGGAAAGGGCGGAAGCGGGGAGAGGGTTACTCCCTTAAGAAAAGCCGGAGAAAGCTACAGAAAAGACATAGGCATCAGCATAAAGAGCGATACCTATTCCGAGGAACAGAGGGAGTTTATCGCGAACTACCTCGATAAGGTGTATTATATTATGTATGCCGCGGCGTACCAGAAGAGATCTTACCGTTTTAACGAAGATTATACGGAAGTAGTAAGAGCTCCGGAACTGGAACTTAAAGATGCGGTGTCCCGTGTGGTGGATCTTGAGTCACTCATAGATATGTATATCCTAAGCGAGATGACCTGTGATCAGGATCTGTACTGGTCCAGCTTCTATATGGATGTGGATTTCGGCGAGTACGGGGACAGACGTCTCAGATTCGAAGCCCCCTGGGACTATGATTCGGCAATGGGCAATACCTGCGATCCGGAAGGCCTTTATGCCGCCAACATGATATATGATGACAATAACAGGTTCTATGCGGTAAATCCCTGGCTGAATGTGCTGATGAACGCGGAGTGGTTCAGAGAAATGGTAAAGGACAGATGGAACCGTATATATGACAGCGAACTGTTCACGAAAACCTGCGAGATGATAGAAGAGGATACGGCGAAATATGCCGATGAGTTTAACAGGAATTATGAGAAGTGGGACAATATCCTGGACGACCGTATCATCGACGAACTTACCGAAAGATCAAAGCAATGCACTACCCAGCAGGAAGCTGCAGAGTATCTGGAAGAATGGATTAGCAACAGAGCCGAATATCTGAACGGGTATTGGGGGGGAGATGCTGACTGACATATATAACATTATTATACTGCCGATCGAATATGTGATGGAGATAGTTTTCTTCATCATATATCATTTTACGGACAACATTTATGCTTCAATAGCGGGTTTGAGTCTTTTTGTCGGGATAGTTACGCTGCCGCTTTTTGCCAGGGCTGATAAGATCAGCAGCAGAACAAAAGAAAAAAAAGAGCAGCTGAAAGACATGTCGGATCACATTAAGAAGTGCTTTAAGGGTGATGAGAAGACAATGATAATGTCGGCTTATTACAGGATCAACGCTTATTCACCCCTTTCGGATATCGTAACACTGCTTCCGTTGCTTTTGCAGATACCCTTTTTTATAGCTGCATACCGTTTCCTGTCGGGAGCAGAGATAATGAAAGACGGTTTTCTCGGCAGTCCCGACGGACTTCTTTCTGCAGGAAGCTTAAGGATCAATATCCTTCCCATATTGATGACAGGTATAAATCTGATATCAACGGCAGTATATACCAAAGGAGGAAGCAGAAGCGAGAAGATATCTGCTTTACTTCCGGCCGTTGTATTTCTGCTACTCTTATATAACTGTCCCAGCGGCCTTGTTCTTTATTGGACTCTCAACAATGTTTTCTCATTGATCAAGAATGTGCTGATAAAAAACTGCAAAAACAGGAGAAAAGCCGCTGTTATCATATTGAAGCTGGCAGTAGCCGTTTATTTCATCTGGTATGTTTTATCCGGAAAGATATTGGTGAATCTGTTTACCGAAAGATACGACAGATTTTTATTGGGACTTCTTCCGCTACTTGCTCTGCCGGTACCGATCTCAAAGAAAGAGGAGCCTGAGCCGGAGCATTCTTTGAAAGAATACATCAAAAGCGGCCTTATTATGCTTATTCCGCTGGCGATACTTGCGGGGATCTATATCCCTCTGAAGGTGCTGGAAGCATCGCCGATGGAGTTTGTGAATGTATTTGATTATCTTTCTCCCTTTGTTTATGTCAGGGATAATGCGGAAGCCTACGCCGGACTATTTCTGATATGGCTTCCCGTGGTGATAGCGGCAGCAGGCAAAGAGGCCGGAAAAACAGGGGCGATCGTCAGCGGCGCGGTTATGAGCTTTTTTGCCGCCTTCTTCATATTCGGAGGAAACAGGCGGATAGATGCGATGATGCTGTTTGATGAGAATATAAACTATGATCTCAAATACTTCGGACTGAATATGGCAGCAGTCCTTTTCATCGGGCTCATAGTCGGTCTTACTTACCGGTTTTACAAAAAATATATAACGAGGATAGCGCTTGTATTAGCCGTTGCTCTGATCTTTGTCTGCAGCTACCTTTCTATCGGTATACACAGGGAAATAAGGGCGGGGCTGGAAAACTCCTGGGGAACCACCACTGATGGGAAGGAGTTCCTTCCGCTCAGCAAAAACGGGAAAAATGTTGCCGTGATCATGCTTGACCGTGCTATTGGCAGGTATGTTCCGTTTATTTTTGAAGAAAGGCCGGAACTGAAAGCACAGTTTGACGGTTTCACCTGGTATCCGAATACCGTTTCCTATGGAGGTTATACCATTTTCGGGGCGCCTGCATTGTATGGAGGATACGAATATACACCGGATAAGATCAATTCCAGAACGGATGAGACGCTGGAGGATAAGATAAATGAGTCCATGCTAGTGGCGGGAAAACTGTTTGCCGATGCCGGATATACGGCTTCCGTTATCGACCCGCCATATACGGGACTGAAAGAGACACATGATCTCAGTGTATATAATGACTATCCCGAGATATCGGCATATCAGCTCTTCCTTATGTTTTCAGGTAATAACACAAGAGAGAAAAAGCCGGATAAAGAAAAAAATCTCTTTCTTTATGTGAGTTATGAACTGATGCCGAGGATATTCGGGGAATTGCTTTATAATGACGGTAAGTTTATTTCCGTACAGGACAATTCGAATTATTATCTTGCATATAATGATGCAATGGAGGAACTGAGGAGAATGCCGGATTTCTTCAGAACGGAAGAGGAGGGAAATAATTTCTTTATCCTTCACAATCTTCTGCCTCACTCTCCGGCATCATTATCAAGGGATGATTATACTACGATCATAGAGGATGCCAGAGCACAATATGATGATGCGATGACAGCAGACGGGATAAGCATGAAACTGGAGACGGAAGAGCAGGTCAGACATTTTCAGGTTAATGTGGCTTCTTTTATATGGCTCGGTAAATGGTTTGAATGGTTAAAAGCTAATGGTCTGTATGATAATACCAGGATCATATTGGTGGCAGATCACGGCTGGTGTCTCGAACAGTTTGATGATATGCTGTTAGAGGATGGCGGAGACCGTGAAGAATTCAACCCGCTGCTGATGGTTAAGGATTTTGGCTGTCATGGTTTCGAGATTTCAAATGAATTTATGACGAATGCGGATACCATATCGATATCGGTAAAAGGTATCATTGATGAAGCTGTTAATCCGTTTACCGGAAAGACACTGGATGACGGACAGAAGGAAGAAAAACAGCTGATAACAACTTCGGATCATCTCAGTGCAGGAGATCACGGAGAGTATGCTTATGATCTTGATGACGGATACTGGTATGCTGTAGACGGTGATCTTTTTGATGAGGATAAGTGGGAAAAGAAAGATAATGGAAGATAAGAGAGAGAAAAGCTTATTATGGCTGTCTCCGCTTGTTGCGGGAATTGTCCTGACTCTTGTATATAAAGCGGCCCATATCTTTCCCGGCGATACCCATATTTTTCTGGATGGGGATTATTTAGGGCAGTTCATGAATTATATAGTCATGTTCTGGAGAAAGCTCTTTTCAGGAAACGGATTATTCTATTCCTTTGATCTTGGGCTGGGAGCACCCACATGGGAACATTATGCTTTTTACGGATTATCACCGTTTAATATAGTTTTTGTCATTATTAAGGACGCAGATACTGCAGCTTATGTGCTTTATCTTATGAAGGTATGCGCGGCTGCATTCTGCATGCATCTTTTTCTGAAATATTCTCTAAAGATATGTAACAGCGCTACAGTCCTGTTTTCAGTTTCATATGCGCTATGTTCATATAGCTTTAACTATCATTACGGGATCCTCTTTATCGATTACCTTTATCTTTTGCCGCTTGTAATGCTGATGATGGTGAGGTTTTTCAGAACAGGCAAGGCTGTGGGGCTTGCCCTGGCTTATGCCTTTAGTTTTCTGACGGCATATTATGGCGGATATATGATAGGTATTTTCTCGTTTGTATGTTTTGCGGTAATGCTTTTAAGCGGAAAATATTCCTATTCAAAAAAGAAGCTGACAGTCTTATATATAGCAGCAGTAGCAATAGCTGTTATTCTCAGCGCAGTTGTTACAATACCTACCGCGGCAGCCATTCTGGCAGGAAAAAGCGGTGATTCAGGTCAGACAACTAATCTCAGCGGACTCATATGGAAGTTATTTGCTGATCTGTACCCCTTAAGGAAAGTTACTATCAATGTAATGGAACCGTCCATATATTGCGGTTTGCCGGCTTTTGTGTTTGCAACAGCTTATTTCTGCGATAAAAGAATTGAATTGCGTAAAAAAATAACGGCGGGTATCCCGCTTATATTTCTGCTGATCTGTATGCTGTTTAAGCCGGCATATCTTTTGATGCATGGTTTTGATGAACCGGACGGTTATTACTTCAGATTCGCATTTCTGTTTTGCTTTTATCTGATAGTCATAGCTGCAAAATGGACAGAGGATATGCAAAAGAAAGGGATAATATTGCCGTTTGTGATAGTCGGCGGCATAGAAGTATTGCTCACTTTGTTACAGCATTTTATTTTTCAAAACACGGCTGATGGCTCGGATATTGTTATTTCATTGGCTGTATTGATGTTTATGGCCTTGTACTTTCTGGGTATATGGAAAGCCGTAAAACTTCGATATGTTATCATCGGTGTCATACTGTGTCTGGAGGTTTTTGCAAACGGTTTTTACAGTATAACACCTGATTCAATAGGTCTTATCAGATGGAAAGAAAGCTATGATCTGTGGAACAGGCACGGGGAAGCAGCATTGGACAGGATATCGGAAATGGAGAATGCCGAAACCACTCCTTTTTACAGGGTGAACTTCAGAGACGGCATGTGGACAAATGATGCTATGTACTTTGGTTTCCATGGTCTGGGATATTTCAGCTCAATGGAGAACAAAGATACCGGAAAGCTGCTTCATGATCTTGGCTACGCGACAGCCAAAAGGGTAGTAGCCGAAAAAGGCGGAAGTCCCTTTACCGAGATGATCTTCTCACAAAAATACAGAGTGAGCGCTGATCCGGATATCAGATCGGAAAATTGTGAGAATGTCGATGTTACGGAAAATGAATATGCACTTCCGCTGGCATTTATGGTATCTGAGGATATCTGTGATTATCAGACCGTTAATGACGCATTTGAAAACCAGCAGCGTCTTATAGACGCAATGCTTGGACATCAGAATACCATCTGGGACAAATATGACGGGGAATTGTATGCGGATCTTGAAAATGCGGAGATAGAAAAGAGGGATGGAAAATATGTTATAAAGAGAAAGGAAGCAGGAACAGGTCTGGTAATATTATCAATAGATGCCGAAAAAGAGGGGGATTACTATTCATATCTGGCTACTGAAGATTCAGGGATACGTCAGGGAGCACCGGTAACCTTTTCTGACAGGGAAAGAGACACGCTCGGTCTGGTACAGCATTCCACGCTGTACATGCCGGCGATCCTGCTGCTGGGAAAGAATAATGCGGTCAGCTCCGTATATATAATGCTGAATCAGGATGAAATGGATGAAGCAGGATTTGAAGAAGCATATTTTGCAAGATTTATGAATGAGGGCATAAAGGCAGCATATGATGAACTGAGTCCGGGAGGTTTAAAGATTTCTGAGATAAGAGATGACAGCATTACCGGAAGCGTTGATGTAAGAAGCGGAAAGAATATCCTGTATACCAGTATTCCGTATGATGAAAGCTGGCATATAGAAGTAGACGGTAATAAGACAGAAACCATATCTGTACTGAACGGAGCCTTTTTGGGATGCAGATTAGCTGAAGGCAGACATGAAATAAAGCTGTATTATGATAGTATATATATAAAAACCGGTGCGATCATCAGTTTCGCCGGTGTTTTGATAATCGCAATCATTATAGTATGCTCAAGGCTCAGAGTTGGCAGGAAACGAGAGATTCAGAACGTTGGTATAACGGAGAATAAGCTTGAAAAAAACGGCGGTTGAAAATAAGAATAAAGGCTTACTGTGGGTATCGGCAGCTACATCCGTTGTGATGATAACTCTGATATTTAAGGCAGCCCACAG
>JAEEGL011278220.1_pt1 | contig 17704 bp, 11 predicted proteins | sample 9134231 | NCBI WGS metagenome assembly JAEEGL01 (sample SAMN16246548, study PRJNA631951) | gut metagenome | biome: gut microbiome; feature: rumen; material: fiber-attached | host: Bos | place: Iran: Karaj | collected 2018-10 | reverse complement strand
TTTTTAATTTTCAGGATTAAATACTACTACTTCAGGATTGTAGTATTGGTTTGTATATAAGATTCCTGTTAATCTATTTGTTACTGTATCATCAGCTTCTACATCACCATTTTTAGCATCACCATCTGTTTTGATTTCTACTGATGCTGCTGGTGGATCTTCATAGATTTGGTAAAAGTTTATTTCATATGTTTTATTTATGTTTACTGATTCTGAGAATCTTCTTAAGAAGTTTTCTACAAACTTCTCTGAATTCATTCTTATTCTTGATGTATCTCTGAAATATGCATAGTCTACTGACTCATACATACTTGATTCTAATACACTTTTTATTAAGTAATAATCTTGTTCATTGGTTGTTGTATAGTTTTGTACTAAGATCATGATTGACATGATTGATAGGCCTAATACTATAAACCAATATCCCCACATACTTTCTTTCATCTTTTACCTCCTATGCCCAGTTGTTTTTCTTTCTTACATCGTTAAATGAAGTCTTGCTATTATTCCAAGTTTCTTTAACTGTTGTATAAGTTGCATCGCCTGTTTTAACTCTATGATTATTTGTTAACTCTTCAAGGAATGAACTCTTACATTCTCTACAAGTATATTTCCATTGTTTCTTACCGCTAGGTAAAGTATTTAAACATTTATCACTAGCTGGTTTATTGATTGTACCACAATCATAGATATCTACTTGGTCAGCTACTGGTAATGTATCTTTAGGACAAGTACACTTGAAATTATCTTTATCATAATCATATGTATTATAAGCATTTCTCTTATTGTAATTCTTAATTGCATTAATAGTAGCAGTATCTAACTTATATGAATAAGTAAGTTTATCAGGTGAATAAGTTCCATCTGCATCTGCTAAATTATTAATTGTATCATATGTAGTACCCCAATTACCATCATCTTTCTTCCAGTTTTGAGCTTTATTAGTCCAATCACCAGGGAACATTTCCTTAGGGTCAACTACCTTAAATTCAAATACTTCTTTTACTTCATTATCATCACAATTTTCGGATACGTCCTTAATACCATTTGTACAAGAACCAATTCTCATACCACCATATTTAGCAGTCATAACACATGTAAATGCTGTAGTACTATTCTTATCAGCATCCTTATTATCTTTGATTAATTTTTCAGGTGATTTTTCTCCACCATCTGAATATGCATATGGTTCTCTACTTGGATTATAATCTGCACAAGTCTTAGCTTGATCACTATTGAAATACTTCATGAATTTTTCAACAGCTCTATCAGATCCACCTAAACCACCTAATTCCCAATATGTTTCATATTCAGCTTTATAAGTTGTTAAATATAAAGCATATTGATATTTATGTTCAGAAACTTGATCTTTAAGTACTTTAACTCCGCCTTCCATTTTCGAATCTTCTACTTGTGGACCTGGATATAAAGTTATTTTTTCAGGAATGTCTGCTCCATCCCAAGTACATAAAGCATGGTATGCAGCATCACGTCTAAATTTTTTAGTTACTTTCTTACCTGCTCCAGTTTTATCATCTAATAAAGTATTTAATTCAGTTTCATTTTTGATTCTTCCACTTGAACCTTCAAGTCCAGGTAAAGCTAACATATCTCTCATGTTTTCTTCACCATCACCATATTTACCTGAAGTATATACAACTTTTGAATCAATATCATCTACAGCTGTATTATCGAATCTATATTGACATTTACTATTAGCAAAATCAATCTTGTTCCAATCACCTTTTCTAGTAGTACCATCTAGGTATACTTGCATGTAATTGAATGATGCTGTTGGAGATAATGTATAGAACTTACTTGTTTCATATACTTGTCCTGGAGTAGATCCTTCAGCAGCATATTTATTTGAATCAAACATATTTTGACATGTATCCATTGCTTCTTCTAATTTTGTAGCAGAAGTAACATTATTAGATAATTGTTTACCATAATATTGTGCTTTTCCACTATAGAATTCAGCTTTTTCATCCATGTTTTCTTTCTTTAAACCATCTGGTAATTCAGGAGCTCCACCTACTTGTTCACAAGTGAAACCAGATTGAGAATTCTTGAAGCTTTCAATTGCACTTGAACATCCATCATTTGTTGGCATACCAGTTTTTTCTTCAAATGTAGCAGTCTGTGTTCCAGCATTAACAATCTTAACACCTTCAAATTTAGTTGCAGTATTAGGATCAACTGGTCCTTCTAATTTAACTTGATAGTAAGAAGCACTACATTTTCCACCGCTACAAGATACACCACTCTTACCAGAAGTATTAACAGTATAAAGTGTATAAGTATTATTACATGTTGTTGAAGGTGTTGTTTGAACTTTTTCATATTCTAAACATGCAGCAGCAGCACATGTAGCAGTATTTCCAGATGCATCCATATATGAAGCATCTTTTGCAACATAACTATCAACTGTACAAGTTGTACCAGCACATGCAGCAACAGTACCAGCTGAAGTTAAGTAAGAAGCACCTTGACCAATTACTAAAGTCTTCTTAGTAGCTGTATTAGCAGTACACTTGAAGTTAACTGTATTAGTTAATGTTTCAGTTGACTTTTTAGCATCTCTTGTAATTTCATATAATGCATAATATTCTTGTGAGAAGTTGAAATTTGAAACTTCATCTTTTAATGATTGAATATAATTTTTTCTCCATTCAGGATAATTAACTTTAATTGTACAAGTCTTGTTACCTCTTATAACTGGAGATTGAGTTTTAATCTTTTGTGCTGGATTATGTAAATCATCTTCTTCTAATTCTGATAATTTGAAGAATTTACCAGATGCAGATTCAATTGGATCTGGTACTTTGATTTCAATATCTTCAGTACAATATACTTGACAATATTCATTATTATTTAAAATGGTATTGAATTTGTCATCTTTATAAGCATCATTATTACATTGATCATTGTAATATTGAATATCTAATTTTTTATCTGTTTCACTACAGAATAGTTTACTAATTCTATATTCTTTTAAGTAACTATTTCCATCTTTACAACAGTTATTATATTTTGATTCTGTTTCAATGTGTTCAGGAGTAACAACAATGTCATCACATGTATCACATACACAGAATTCGCTATTATCTAAACTAATATTTTCTTTGCCATCGCATGTTGATGATGATTCAGATGCTCCATCCCATAAAGCTTTAACTCTCCAATATTTAACAGCTTTACCTTGTGCAGGAGCTTGGCAATCGAAATAACAGTTTTCAGCTACATTATCATCAGCTGAGTTTTCATGAATAAACATCATTCCACCTTGAACACGAGAAACAATACCAATATGTGGAATAGATGCATTATCTGGTTTAGTACTTGATACTAAGTCACATGGTTGTGCTTTGTCTTTAGTAATTGAATAAACCATACTTGAACCAGTAATGTTAGCAACACTTGAGTACATTGCACTCATGAATGTTGAACCTTTACCTACTAAATCATAACCATTTCTATTAAAGATCCACCAAACAAATCCAGAACAGTCAAGACCAGTATGACCTTTTCCATCACCATGTCTTGTTAAGTTGTTTGGATAATTACCAGGTGTACTTGATGTTATTTTAGGAATAGTTGGATATTTGTCTGTCCAAATACGATTGAATTGACATTCTTCATAAGATGTTGATGCACACTTAGCTGCCATTTCATATGGAATTCTTCCAACCATACTTCTTGCATCATTTAAAATAGCCTCACAGTTTTTAGGTGTTACACCTTCACAACCTTCATCAGCTTTATAATTAATTGTTACATTACCCTTACAATCCGAAGATGTAAATGTAACAGTTAATGTACCAGAGATGCCATCATCATTCCATTTGATAGTAGCACTACCTACACCATCACCTGGTGTAACTGATACATATTCCTTACTATATTTAATACTCGATTTAACAGAATAAATTGCTGTCTTACCTGAGCCACCAGTACGTTCTACAGTAAATGTTGCAAATACATTAGATGTAAAACATACAAATCCTATAATCATTAATAGGATATAAGAAAAATACTTCTTCATTTATCATCATCCTCTTATATTAATAATAGCAAAAAAAATATATAAATGCACTAAAAATAGTAAAGTTTATATAAAAAAAATCACAAAAAAAAATGCAAAGCTGACAACTATGCATTTTCTAGTTTTTTGACAAGACCACGGACCACGGCGTAATGTCAGTTACTATTGTGTACCATGCTTACGAAATAAAATTGTTTGAGTTTTCTTTCTCATTTTTGATCGATCATAACTTAGTAATTCCATAAGACCCATCCCTGGGCATCTTTGGCAACAGAAGTTCAAAATGATATGATATAAACATCCCGTTCATAAAATATTATTCTGAAACGCTAAATTAAATCATGTAATTGTATATTCTAAATAATGATTAACATTATTAAATTATACGAGATATACAAATTACATAAGTGAAAAATATAGATGAAACTATAGTTTGGATTATAGCCACAAATATAAATAATTTTCACTTCTTAGTTCGTTACCTTACTAAGTGTCTTAAGTATATCTCTATACAAGTACATAGTCAATACTTTTTTTGAAATTTTTTAAAAAAATGTGTAAACACTTTTTTTCTTTTCTATATATATAATATATATTTACAAAAAAAATTATGTTTGATATAATTTTTAAGAAGAATAAGAAAGAGGTTATGAATATGAACGATTTAATAAAAGAGACTAACTCAACACTAGAAGAAGCAATAGTTAACCTATTCTCTCAAAAGAATGAAAATGAACATAAGCTTGCTGAAGTTTCTGCAGAAGTTGAAAATCAATTACAAAAAGTAAAAGAATACAAAGAAGCGTTTAACAGATCAAAAGAAAAGATTTCTAAAGCTAATGAAGACATAAGAGGATTTGAAGCTGACTATCAAAACTTAGTAGAAAAATTCCAAAATGATGAACTTCAAAATATTCTAGTAAGTGCTAATAAAGAAATTACATTAAAGATAGATGAAAGAAAGAAAAAAATTAAAGATGAACAAATCGAAATGAATAAACTTGTTCAAAGAGCTTCTATCAGTAAAAAGAAATTAGTTAAACTTACAGCAGAAAAGAAAGCTATTCAATTAAAGTTAGATTACATTCTAGATGCATATGAGTTCTATAACAAAACTCTTTCAGATATTATTGAATACTCTACTTCACATTCTGATGATTTATGTTCTTACTTCGGTAATTCTAAACCAGTAGTTAAAGAACCTGTTGTAGAAGTTAAAGAAGAAGTTGTTGAAGAACCAACAATCGAAGAACCTGAAGAAGTTGTTGAAGAAGTTCAAGTAGAAGAACCTGAAGAAGTTGTTGAAGAAGTTCAAGTAGAAGAACCTGTAAAAGAAGATAAAAAACACAAAAAAGATAAACATCATAAAGAAGTTAAAAGAATTGAAATAGAAGAACCTGAAGAAGAAATCAATTTAGATTTTGAAGAAGATACTCACGGTGAAGATTACTTCAATTTTGATGATTCAATTCCAGATTAAAATAAAAACTAGACTTAAAAGTCTAGTTTTTTTATTCTTCATATTTTTCTTTTTCCCATCTAGCATATATACCACATGGTAATACTAATTTAGAATTCTTCATAGGTATACCTACTTCATCACAATCAATATATCCATCATATTTTTGATTTACAGTTAATTGTAATACATCTTTTAATACATTCATAGATAAACCTGTAGTATAAGAATTAATAAGGAACATAATTGGATCATCACTTAATATTTGAGTACATAATTCAACTAAGTTATAAAGGTCTGATTCTATATTCCATATTTCTTTATTAGAACCTCTACCAAATGATGGAGGATCCATAATTATAATATCGTATTTATTTCCTCTTCTGATTTCTCTTTCAACAAATTTTACTACATCATCTACTAAGAATCTAATTGGCTTATCTGTTAAACCTGATGATCTAACATTTTCTTTTGCCCAATCAACCATACCTCTAGAAGAGTCAACATGTACTACTTCTGCTCCAGCAGATAATGCAGCAACAGATGCACCACCTGTATAAGCAAATAAGTTTAATACTTTTACACTTCTTTTAGTACTATTAGCTATTTTATTTCTTATTATATTCCAATTATAAGATTGTTCTGGAAATAATCCAGTATGTTTAAATCCCATTAGTTTTAAATTAAATGTTAAATCTTTCCAAGAAATAGTCCAAGAGTCTTCCATGTCTTTGTTATAAACATGCCATTCTCCTCCACCTGTTTTACTTCTTGTATATTTAGCATCTACTGAATCCCATAAACTCTTTTTAGATTTAACAGGCCATATTATTTGTGGATCTGGTCTAGATAGAATTACACCATTCCATCTTTCTAATTTTTGCCCACTTGCCATATCTAATATTTCATATTCATCAAAATCTTGAATAATTTTCATGTTGCACCTACTTCAACTTTATTTTACTTAAAAATCTTTTAGCTTTTAACATACATTTAATAGATATATTTACACCATCTAATATTCCTATAATAATAAATAAGAATCCTAACATTATTGTTTGAATTGTACTATCTCTAAATAAGTTAATAGCAATTACAAATCCTACTACCATGAATATACATAATAACATTGTTTCAATATAAAAGAACGCATCATTTCTATCATGGTAATAATCAATAGTAAATAATTTAACTGTTGTCATCGCTAAAACAAATACCATTATTGAAATTGATAATACCATATGAGGATCATCATAAAATCCACCTAGCACTATATCAAGAGCTCCTGAAGCAGCACATGCTACAGTCATATATACTCTTTCAGTAGTTGGATTTTTTCCAACAACAATATATTTAACTAGATTAACACATGCGAACATCAAAAGTCCACTAACAAATAAATTATTTGCATTAATATTATACATTGCTGCTAATCCATAATAAGAAGGTATAGTTAAATATATTACTCCCATTAAGAATACTGCAATACTACATGCAATACCTACATAGAAGTTTTTCTTATTATCACTCATCTTTTTTAATTTCTTTTTAAACATTGTTATCAACCCATTCTATTATCTAATTTAATAATACTTTTTAGGCTCTTAAAAGTCAATAGTTGCTTTACTTTTAAGATATAAGAAATTATAATAATTTTAGAAAGGAAGTAACATATGGGATATGAATTATTAATGCCAATAGGCGTATTTGTCTTGATAATTTTATTATCATCAATCAAACAAGTAAATGAATATGAAAGAGGTATATTATTTAAATTTGGTAAATTTAAAAAAGTATTAAAGCCAGGATGGAATTTAGTATTACCTATAATTGAATCATATACTAAAATAGATATTCGTACTAAAGCTGTAGACGTACCTGAACAAGATGCTATTACCAAAGATAACGTATCAATTAAAATCAATGCGGTTTTATATTATAAAGTATTTGATGCTTCTAAAGCAGTAATTGAAGTTGAAAGATATCAATATGCAGTAGCACAACTTGCTCAAACTACAATGCGTAATGCAGTTGGTGCTGTATCATTAGACGAATTATTATCAGAAAGAGATAAAATTTCTAATGAAATCTGTGGTATCATTGATAAGGCAACTGACCCTTGGGGAATCAAAGTTGAAAATGTTGAATTAAAAGACATTAAATTACCAATGGAAATGCAAAGAGTTATTGCTAAAGCTGCTGAAGCTGAAAGAGAAAAAGCTGCAGTTATCACTAAATCTGTAGGTGAAGTTGAATCAGCTGAAAACTTAGCTAAAGCTGCTGCATTATTATCTAATGCTCCTGGTTCATTACATTTAAGAACTTTATCAACATTAAATGATATTTCTTCAGACCAATCAAATACAATTATATTTGCAATACCAATTGAAGTATTAAATGCATTTGGTCAAGGTAATGTTTCTAAAGCAGTAGAAAAAGTTAAAGATATTACAAATAAATAGTAAATTAAAAAGAGCTTTTATTAAAGCTCTTTTTTCTTTCTAACAAATGATGCTTTATAAGTTATTTCTACCATATTTAAGAGACACTCTTTTGCTGCATCAAATTCTTTTCTAGCCTCTTCACTGCAATCATGATAATGATAATTTACTGACGCTATCATATTACTATTTATATTTTTATTAAGTTCTAATAATAAAAGAAGCGGTCCACATCCCTCCATATATAAGTATGTAGCAACATTTAGAATTGCTTCTTCATCATGATCTAAATAATAATAGAATGCCTGACATTCCTTTGCTTGAGGTAAATTATCAGTTATAAACCAATACTCAAGTAACTCTTTATTAGAGTATGTTCTTTCTACATTTTCATAATATACTTCAGGATCAACAAATAATTGATTCTTTTGTATAATCCCTTTATTTAAACCATCATAATAATCTTCATCAATATATTCAAATTGCTCTGGCAATGCATATTTTAATTCTTCTTTACTTATAGATAAAGCATTTTGATATCTATAAACCATATCATTTTCAAATATACCTGCTTCATATCCTACAGCAACTATATTTTCAAATAATTCTAAATCTTTTTTATTATTTAAATCAATCCAAGAATTATTATTTGTATCATGTCTTAGATCTTCATATGTAATAGCCATACCATATATTAAAAAATTAGCTCTAAAGAAATCGATAATAATATCTCTATCATGTTTTACTTTATCTTTATTTACTCCTATATATCTAGTAATAGATTCTATTTTATTGTCACTATTATTATCTATATAACAATTAATAAATTTTCTTATAGCATCTTTCTTTTCCATAGCAATCCCCTCTTAATTGCTAGTTATTATACATCTTTTTTATTCATTTTGCCACTTTGGTAATTATAAATAAATCTCATAAGTAGTTTTATAGGAACAAATCTTTGGAAAAATAAGCCTAATTTAACACTTAAAGTCGGAATAATTATAAGCTTATTTTTAAACATTTTATCTATGGCATATTTAGCAACATATTCAGCACTTGCACCCTTAGTTTTAAACTCTCCTTTAGCTACTTGAGTAAATTCTGTATCAACAGGTCCAGGACATAATGCACTTACATGTACATTAGATTTATCACGTCTTAATTCTTCATATATAGCTTCTGTTAATCTTAATACATAATTCTTAGTAGCATAATAAGTAGATAATCTAGGTCCAGCTAAAAAACCTGCTGATGAAGCAACATTTAATATATAACCTGAATCTCTCTTTTTAAAATCTATTAAAAATTTCTTTGTTAAATAATGTAATGATTTAATATTTAAATCAATCATATTTAATTCAACATCTAGATTTGTTTCATCAAAATCACCAAATAAACCGAATCCTGCATTGTTAATTAAAATATCAACATCATCATTTTTTACTGAATTATATAATAATTCAATATTATCCTTAATACTTATATCTAAAGGAATTACTTTAACATCTACATTTTTAAATTCCTTTTTCATTTTATCTAATCTACTTTTTCTTCTAGCTACTAATATTAAATCAATATCTTTAGATGCTAAATATTTAGCCATTTCATATCCAATTCCTGAAGATGCTCCTGTTATTAATGCTTTCATTATTTACCACCTATTCCAAATTTACTTAATACTTTCGAAACAGTTAATGTAATACTATCTGCTTTTGTTAAAGCAACCTTTTTAAATATTGCTTTTCCACCTACTGTCATGGATGAAATAAAAGCAGATACAATTATACTTATAATAGTATTATTAATACCAAATCTAGTACTTAAAGATATTGCTATCATTGCTCCTAAAGCACCAGATATAATACCACATACATCTCCTACTATATCATTACATACAGAAGATATTCTAGAGCTATTTTTAATTAAAAATAAACCTTGTTTAGCTCCTTTAATTCTTCTACTATTTAAAGCATGAAATGATGCTTCATTTGCAGATATAACACCTGTACCTATAACATCAAATAATATACCAAATGATATAGTTAATAATAATATTATAAATAATACTATTTCATTGAAAGTCGCTGCTACTACATTAGAAACAGCACTAAAAACAACTGATAGTATAAAAGTTAAAATAAATACAATAAGTATCCAATTATCACGTTTTTTCATTTTATCACCGTATACATATTATAACATAAAAAAAGATATGTATTATACATATCTTTTAAATTTACTACGTTTACTAATTACGTATATTGTAATTAATACAATTGGTACTATAAATAACATTCTAGCATCCAATACACCTGTAGATGGATTTTCTTCAACTTGTTTTATTTCTTTATTATTTAGTAATACTAAATTAACATCATCTAAGTTATGAAGTACTTCACCTGAATTATTTAAAGTAATATTTTTAATATAAACTGCACCTTTTACCATTTCTTCATTCTTTGGAGTAATAGTAAATGTTAATGCATTAAAGACAAATTCCATATAAGTATTATCAGTATATAATAAATCTGATTCTGTTATAGTTCCTTCATCATTAAGAATTAATGATGCATATTCTTCTGCAGAATTTATTCTAGTTTTATTAATAATATTATCATTGTCATCATATTTAACTAAACTAGCATCAACCTCTGTTTTAAATACATCACTAATATCAACATCTGTTGAACTATTTGATACATATTTTCCTGTATTATTATCATATTTATAGAAACGTGATAATTTAACATCACTAATATTATAATCTTCACTATATAAATTGAAAGATGAATCAGGCATATCAAATAACTTCATATAAGAATTAACTGTTACTTTAAGAGTACATGTAGATGTTTCACCATATTTAATTTCAGTCTTATCACATACTATTTCATATTTTGGAACAGAGCAATATGGATAGAAAACATCAGAACGTACAGCTACAGATCTTGAAGCAGTACCAGTTGGAGTAGGATAATAATAATACCAGAATATATTATTATTCCTATATGTTGGTATTTTTATATCTCCTACATAATCTTTACTAATACCATATATATTTTTACCTTCAATATCTACAGTATATTTTAAAGCTGGACTTGGTGCACCTTTAATTCCAGGTAAAGATGAATAATCAATAGAATATACTAATTTACCTTCGCTTGTTTTAAAAACTGCACCTTCTCCATTTAGATACGCATTTTTATATGTATCTCCAGAATAATAAACTGGAGTTTTGTCACTTTCATTAAAATATCCATAATTCATATCATATTCTTTTGCATTTACATTAAATATTACTAATGATAATGCAATAACTAGTAATAATTTTTTCATATTAATCACCATTTAAATTATATCACCCATATCGTTACTATTTTCTTTTTCAAATAAAAAAAGATGTATATTTACATCTTTTTAAATACGCTTCTTCCGCGTAATACTACATAGACAATAGTAAATAAAGTTGGAATTATAGCTAATAACCAAATAGGTATCTTTCCTGTTGCAGGATTTTCTTCTACCTTAATAGGTGCTTCTATCTTCTTATATGTATAATATAAAGTTATTTCGCCTTCACCATATCTATAAGATAAAGATTCAGGAACTGATATTAAATTATATCCTTCTATTTCTTTTGAAACAGGTATATATATATCATTTACTAAACCATTTGATGTTAATGTATCTAATACATTATTATTTTCATCTATATATTTAATAACTATATTTCCATATATTTTAATATCTGTTATAGATGCAGTTTCTTTTGAATCAGAATTATTAGTTAATTGAACTACACCAGATACATTATTAATGATTTTTTCATTAATATCTATATCTTTAAATACTACAATGATTCCTAATACATATTCTTTTTCATGTTGTTCAACAGATTCAATATTTTCATTAAATATCCATGTTAATTTCTTATTGTCTTTATCATATATAGCTCCATCTAAATCGGATTTTTCTTCATCTATTTCATATGGTAATTCATTTTCTATTATTACTTTTGCTTCTCCTATATATGAATTGATTTTAACATTATATTTTATCTTTATTTCAATTGGATCTTCCCTACTATTAACTTCTTCAGGACATTCACTTGATATTTCAGATGTTAATGTTGAATCAACTAATTGATAATAATATGTTACTATTGTTTCTTCTGCAAGAACATTTCCTCGATAATTAGTTGGTCTAATTTTAAGTTCATAATTATCTGGTAATGAATTTGATACCTCTGTTATATATTCCTCATTATAAAGTTTATAATATGTTTCTTCTGAAGCCAATACTTTATTAGTATCATATTCTAAATGTTTAACTGTTATCTTATATTTTTCAAGAATTCCAGTAGATGTACTTCTACTTGATGAAGTACTATTAAATTCAGTATTAACAGTACTTGTATAAGTAGCACTTATAATTGTTACATCTATCGGAATGTTCTTATATACAACACTTATTTCATGTGATGTTTCAATAGTATTAGTTGTTACATTTGTTGTTTCATATGATTTAGACCACGTAATCTTTTTAGTGGAATTGTTATATGTTCCTCCATCTAAATTAGATTTACTTATATCTATTTCATATGGTAAATCAATAACTTCATTTACTGTACCTGTTCCAATATAATCTCTAACAGTAGATGTACTACTTACATTATATGTAACTGGTTTAGTTCTTCCATCTATTGATTCAATTCTAGTCATTGAACTTGTATTTGTTAATACAGGAGTCTTCTTTTCGTATAAGTAAGTTATAACTGTTTCTTCTGATAATACATTTCCTTTATAATTTGAAGGTCTTGTTTTTAATTGATAATCACCAGGTAATTCAGAACTTATTCCATATTCATATGGATCATTATAATACTTATAATATGTTTCTTCTGGTGCTACTACTTTATTAGTTCCAGCTTCTAAATGTTTTACTGTTATTTTATATTGTTCATTTATTGTTGTAGATTTACTTCCAGTTGCTTGTTTATTATTTGATTCAGTATTTATTGTTCCTACTCCACTTAATGTAATATTTAATACATCAATTGGAATATTTTTATATACTAAACTAATTGATTTGCTAACATTTACAGGTGTTTCATCAGCACTTGTAACATTAAAATTACTATTCCATGTAATAGTTCTATTTGTACTATTATATGTTCCACCACTTAAGTTAGATTTACTTATATCTATTTCATATGGTAATGTTGCAACAAGATTTGTTGTTCCACTTCCTATATAATCTTTTACAGTAGAATTAAAGTTAATATCATATGAAACAGCAGTTGTTCTTTTTGTTATCTCATTTGTTCCATTTATGTTAAGACTACTAGTTAGTGTTGGTGTTTTCTTTTCGTACAAGTAAGTTATAACAGTTTCTTCTGATAATACATTTCCTTTATAGTTATCTGGTCTTGTTTTTAATTGATAATTTCCAGGTAATTCAGAACTTATTCCATATTCGTATTCGTCATTATAATACTTATAATATGTTTCTTCTGGGGCTACTACTTTATTAGTTCCATTTTCTAAATGTTTTACTGTTATTTTATACTTTTCGTTAATTTGAGTTTTTAATACTGAATGTAATCCCCTAGAATAATGATTATTTGTATTATAATCAATACCATATATTCTAGTAGTCTGAATATCACGATCATCAATTGGAATATTTTTGAATACTAAACTTATTTCATGATCATATTCATATTCATGCTTATCCATTGATTCAACATTAACACTTCTACTCCACAAAATTTCTTTTGTTGTGGAATTATATACTCCGCCATCTAAATCTGATTTACTTAAATCAATGTCATATTCAAGACAATATCTTTCATCTGTTGAAATATCACCTAAATAATTTTCAACATAATATTTTGCTTTTATATAATAATTTACAGTATTATCTCTTTTATCGATTGATCTTGTATAGGATTCTTCTGCATCATAATCAATTGTTGGTTCAATATAATTATAATAATATATTACTACAGTATTTAACTTAGAAATTGTTCCTGATGGATCATCTCCGGACGTTTCTTTAAATTCAAAATTAGCAGGGATACTTGTACTAGCACTAGTTGTATAATTGTCACCATATTCATATGTATCATAATATTCCTCAGATGCCAATTCTTTATCGTTATTTTTATTCAAATGTTTAACTGTTAATGTTGCTGGTAAAGATACACTTGCAACATTTGAATTAATTCCTACTACACCTGGAATAATATTATTAGTAGAATCTAATGCGTTCCATTCTACCCATGAACCATTATAAGTTATCATTGCTGTTGTATTAGCTTTTGTTGGAGATTTCATAATAACTTCTACATATATAAGTGAATCTTCAGGTAAAATAGCTTTATTACCAGCATTATCCAAATATTCAAATGCTAATGATTTAACTTTGGTTTTATCTATTGAAGATGTATAAGCTTTCCAAGAAGAATCAATTCCAAGAGAACCAGGTTTATCATTTTCGGAATAATATACTTTAACTGTATATCCTTGTGATTCAGCATATGAAGTATTTACTCCTTGGAATGTTCCATTAAACGATTCATTACCATCAGAAGCTAAATCATACCTATTTTCTCTCTTTATATATTTTTCAATAGAATCATATATAACAAGATTAGTTATTTTGTTAGCTCCTGCTCTAGCTCTTAATTTATATGTGTATTGATTATCAAAAGAAACTTTTACTGTTTCATCATAATTGTCTTTATCTGATTTAGCAGTAGTTTTTAAACTTTGACTTGACTCTGTAACATATGATACGTTTCTTAAATACGTATTAGCAAAATAATATTCTTCTTTATTTCCATCATTATCTAAATCATCAACATCTTTTAAATAATATATACCACCTGAGGTAGCATCATAACCTTTAAGAATTGAATTTAATGTCACTATATAATCTGTTCCATATTCATATAGAGAACCTTGATTTAAATATACATCTAGTGTTGGAGTAAGAATTAATAATCTTAAATTATTATAATAATAATAATTATCAAGTCTATAGAAAGAATCTGTCAAAAAAGGATCATCAGTCAAATCTATATTAACATGAAGAACTTGCCTATTACTGTTGTTCCAATTATTAATCAATTCTATTTGTGTTTTACTATTAATATATTCATCTAATTCCTCTGATGTTTTAAATGATAATCCACTTTCCGTTTTATATAATGTGTCAGTTTGTAAATCATCAGCTACGTTTTCAATATTTTCAAAACTTGGATAAACGCGCATACTACCTTCATTATCTAATGTATACATTCCTTCAGGTAAAATAACGAACAACTCAACACCATAAAATTTATATGCAGAAAAGACATCATATTCGTTACTTGAATTAATCTCAGTTTTATATTCTCCATTATTCATGTTTACAATAGGATTATATTTTATGTATCCATACGCTTTAGGATTGAAAGATTGCCAAGAATAAGTTGTATTAAATCTGAGCATTATTTTACTATAATGTGATAAATCATAATTTTTTATATAATTGTTTGATTGAGTTGCTTCAAATATATCAGTTCCATTATATGTGGCATTAAACATTATGAAATCTCTCAATTTATCCTGTTGCTCTATACTATTAGTATTACTAAATATAATTCCGTAATCCGTAGATAATTGTAAAGAAATATCCACATCATGAATGTAAAAATAATACGCTACAACATCCTTTTCAAAAGAATTGTATACTTTCCCTTCATTCAAAAATGAATCATATAGAATATATTCTTCTTCATTTTTATACCTTACATATAAATCAACATTATATACTCCAGAAGGTACTACACTATTATTACCATTCTTTATAGTACCATTAATCGTACCACCGTTTCTTTCACCAGGAAAAAGAATTGAATTAAATTTATAATCATTATCTGTTAAATAATCGACATCTCCATTTTGTTTTACGATACTAACTATATCACGTCCATATAAAACATCAATATTTTTTCTAGAAGTATTGGTAATTCTTATTATATTTCCTTTTGCGTATGATTCCCTATGATTTTTTATGTTATCGTAATGAATTAAACTTCCATAATATGACGAATCATACGAATATTTAAATCCTTCATCTATCAATCGATATTCCGATAAATCAACAGTTACATTTTTTTGAAATATAATTTGATCAATCGGATCAGAACTATACCCTATATAATAATATCTACCATCAATCTCAACAGAAAAGGATACAGTATCACCTAAATCATTAGGAATGCCTATATATAACTCATCAAAATTATATATATGAGTTAAATTTTTATACATATCTTCAGCACCAGGATAATAGTAACTTACAGAATATCCATCAAAAAATTCATTATTAGGTAGTTCCTTATTGCCATATTTTCTTATTATTCGTATTCCGTCCGGCCCATCAATTTTAAACTTAAAATCAAATGGCAATTTAGTTCCATCAGAAAAATTATAATCTATTTTATAGCTAATCCAAGTATAATCTCCAGCTGGCATATCATCATAAGAAGTTATTTTATTGATCTTTTCAATACCATTTAATACTTTTGTTTTTGCCGAAAATTTAAAATTAATGCTATTAGACAATACACTGTCATTTAACTTTGCTTGGATATCAGTTTCGCTGCCATCAATAAATGAAAAAGGAGTAAATATATATTTAATTCTTATAGTACCTTCAAAATTCATATTTGAAGGTAGTGTATTATTATTATAAAAAGTTATTTTAGAGTAATCTGAAGAAAATTTATATGACCATTCATATAAATGTGTTGAATTACCTTTAGGATCAGCACTTACTATAATATAATTTTTCATTTTGGATTGATAAATAGATGCATTTTTCATATTAGTCAAATCAAAATAAATATTATTAACTTCTATCTCTAAATCACCAGGTTTATATGATGCGGATAAGTTATTCTTTTTATAATTAATTTGATAAATTAAGGTCTTTGTATCTTTATAATCTTCTGCATACCAATCATAACTTGTATACTGATTATTATCTTCATCTAATAAAACTGTAGATATTTCCATTGAAGATACATCTACAGTTGATAAGTATAATTTGTGAAAATATTCACTTATATTTGTTTTTAAAGTATCATAGTTTTTTGATAATACAAATGAAAAAGAACTTATTGGAATAATAAGCAATAGAATATAAATTAATACAATCTTATTCCCTATCTTTTTCATATAATCACTCTATGATAATTATAACATACATATGGATAGATATCTATTTTATTGCATAAAAAAACTTCAATTTGTTCTTCCCCAAATTAAAGTCCATTTGTATGGTAATACTATAAATCAAATTTACGGCTTAGGTCGAGAAGAATTTCTCAACTTCCAACTCTTGATTACTCTCGAGCACTTTCGTTTTAATAGAAGTTGTTAAGCATCTCTACTTAACGTCTCGATTACCACTTAGTCCGCACCTCAATACCTATAGTATATACACGCTAGAGGTTTTCCCTAACATAAGTGACTATTCTTATATGCTTTTGCATTGATCATTTCATGTCTTATTAAGATCAATCCCAGATCAACACTCACATCATGTACGTATTATATTATTCTCATTGCTGAGTGACGCGATATAAGGAGTTATCAGCTACATGCCATTGTAGTTATCCTCATGTCTTAAATTACTATCTCACCCCAACTTGGGCAGAAGAAGCAAAATAGCAAAGTGTCATTCGACATTCTGGTGGATTTTTAG
>JAEEGL013528878.1_pt1 | contig 17705 bp, 14 predicted proteins | sample 9134231 | NCBI WGS metagenome assembly JAEEGL01 (sample SAMN16246548, study PRJNA631951) | gut metagenome | biome: gut microbiome; feature: rumen; material: fiber-attached | host: Bos | place: Iran: Karaj | collected 2018-10 | reverse complement strand
TCCTCAGCCCAGTCCAGTATGCCCTCGTAGCAGGCGACGCCCGTACCGGAGTCATCCCGCTCCAGCTCCGCAATCTGGAGGGCGGCATCGGCGCTGACGCAGTAACTGATGACATAGAAAGGATACTCAAAGAGATGACTGACCTGCGCCCAGTAGAGAGAACTGAGTTCTTCCTCGCCTGGGGTGACGGCACCGAATCGCTCCGCGCATGCCAGCGCCAGAGCATTGAGGGTTTCCACCGTCAGCTCCTCATCGGGAAGCTGAAAAGCCCGCGTTTCAAAGTCTGCATAGGCAGCCTGCTCGGTAAAGACGTTCAGGTTGGACAGCAGATGCAGGAGCAGCAGGTTCCGGTAACTGCCTTCGCTCATCAGATCCCGGCATTTGAGAAGGGTCAGGTTGGCCATCGCCTGGGAGTACAGCTCCGCCAGATCCAGACTGGCAGTGGCGTTGTAGTTCACGTAGGCATCCACAAAGTGTCCGAATTCGTGGGACAAGTCCAGAAAATCCTCCACATCCCCATAGGCCCCCAGAAAACAGAAAGGAACGTCATAGCTGTCAAGATAGACAGTATAGGCGCCCGGTGCCTTGTTGACGGAGGCGGAGACATCGTAGAGACGGTAGGTCTTCATCAGATCATAGGCCCCGATGACCGGTTCGCCCATATCCGCAATGGACCGGCGCAGCAGATTCAGCAGAGAGGTGGCGCTGAGAGGGTCGTAGGAGACCAGGGAGTAGGGATCCTGGTCCATCAGGCCGGCGCTGAATCCCGCCACAGCGGAGGCCACGTCATCCAGATAACGGTGAACCTGGTCCGGGGTGTAGTCTCTGGCAAACGTGTCGAACTGAAGATCCTCATAGCTCCCGTATCCGAACTCCTCCGCCATGGCCCGGCGTACTTTGATGAGCTCGACGTACACCGGCGCGGCGGTTTCGTTGCAGGCCCGGGCATATGCCAGATTCGCGGTGCGGTATTCCTCGGAGGTGATCCGGGGATCGGAGATATATTCGGTATAGCTGACCGTGCGGCCGTCCAGCCGGATCTCGTCCAGCATCATAGCCCGCCAGTATTCCATGAGAAGTTCGTTTTCCCGGCCCATCAGCTCCAGCTGACGATCCGTGTAGGGCTCCACATCCCCCTGGTCATATCCGGCCAGAAGGTTGGAGGGGACCGGAGCCTCCGAATTGGCGCAGGCCGCCAGGAGGGCATCGAGCCAGGCGTCCATCAGGACCTCGCTGCTCTGACAGAACTCATATTCCGCGGCAGCCGCTTCGTCGGACTGATCGATGTCGGAACGAAGCATGGCCAGGGTATCCATGGTGTAGAATTCGTCATAGGCGTCCCAGCACCGGCTCAGCTTTTCGGTCAGCGCATCTCCGTCCCGACGGGTGGCGGTTTCCGCGAAACCGGTTACGGAGGAAAAAAGCGCTTCCAGGGCATCCATGTCCGGCCGGGTGTATTCCATCTGATCGAAGGATACCGGATCGCGACCGGAAGAGTGGGATTCTCCCCCGGAGAGGGAGCAGCCACTCAGCAAAAGGATCAGGGCAAGGACGAGGGCAAGACGGCGTCTAATAGCGGCAGATCGACTCATGGGGGTCTCCTTTCATTTAATGTGCTGCAAACAGTATACCACAGGATCCTCGGCAGACAAAGCCTTTTCTCGGGATTCCCCGGCGCGGCGCACTATGGAGCGGGAAAGACATCCAACCGCAGGTTGGAAAAGCGCCCAACCTCGAAATCCTTGCATTTTCCGGCGGAATCCGTATACTGAAAGCGAAAACGCGGAAAAAACGAAAGGAGCGGATACAGATGCAGCAGATCTATTTTGGCGAGAGGATCGCCGCGTACCGGAAAGGCCAGGGACTGACTCAGGAAGGCTTGGCGCAGAAGATTGGGGTCACCAACCAGGCGGTCAGCAAATGGGAGAGCGATCAGTGCTGCCCGGACATTATGCTGCTGCCCGCCCTGGCGGACGTATTTCATATTACGCTGGACGAACTGTTTGGCCGAGCCGTGCTTGCGGAACGGGCTATGGCGGAGGAGAGGCCCCGGGAGGAGGATGTTGTATACGTGGACGGGCTGCCCTGGCCAGACGACGGTGATCTGCGGGCGGTGTGCTACGTAGGACACCGGCTGGTGGATCATACCGGGATAACCGGAAGGCGGACAGGTCTCGGAGGCCTTTTCGGTATCAGTGCCAGCGGAGAGTCCGGGGCAGAACTGCATTTTTCCGGCAGCGTGAGGGATATTCGTTCCGCTTTCGGCGTGGTAGTGGAGAGCGGCACCGTCTCAGGCGACATCCATGCCGGGGACGGCGTGGAGTGCGGAGATGTCGGCGGCAGTGTGGTTGCCGGAGACGGCGTGAACTGCGGGGCTGTCAGCGGCGATGTGAAGGCGGGCGACAGTGTCAGCTGCGGAGACGTCGGCGGCGATGTGGTAGCCGGAGACGGGGTGGTCTGCGGCAGCGTCAAAGGGGACGTGCAGGCGGACCGGATCATCACAGGGGGATATCGGGGCTGAGAGCCGCCCGCTGCGGCGGGGAGTGGAGAGAAAAAGTGACAATGGGTGTATGCTGGTCATATGGATAGGAAACGGGCCGGCTTTCGATGCATGAACTAAAAACGAGAAACAGCAACTTGACACTGACTGGCGGAGATGTGTGCATGCGCGAGGCGTGCGGAAATGATCCGATGGCAGGAAAGGGGGGTGTCCGTTTGAGACAGAACTTTATGATGCGCCTGACCAGCCGGCGGTTTTTCGGAAGATACCGGCCGGAAGACGTTTCCTGCGCCGGGATCGGAGACTGGGATGAGGTGAAAGCCTCCCTGGAGGAGAAAGGGTTCCGGGAGCGGGACGGACTCATGGTGCGGAAGGACGCAACCCTGGCAACGACGGTCTCCTGCAGCCTCGTTCTGCAGTGCGAAACAGAGGATGTGAAAAGCGAGATCCTGTGTCAGCGGGAGCGGTGCAGAACGCTGGGCGAAAAGGGCCGGGACGCCCGAGGAAAACTCTGCTATATTGTACTTATGTATAAGGAAGGCGTTTCCGAGGCAGACGTGCGGGAACTGAAAAGAGGGCAAACAGACGCGCTTGTGTTCGAACGGGCAGCGGGGCCACAGAGGATCGGAGGAACGATGCTTCTTGTGCTGGTGGACAAGGCTGCAAAAGCGGGGTTTTTCTACAGGCTCGCCGGATCGGGCGAAACGACGTACGAACGCGGATGTCGGATGCTGGAAGAACTGTTCGGAGCGATTTGCTGAAAACAGAAGAACAGAAGAGACGGAGAGGCTCCTGCCTCTCCGTCTTCCGATATCAGTCACTGTCCAGTTTGAGAACGGCCATAAAGGCCTCTGTGGGAACCTGGACGGTTCCCAGGTTACGCATCTTCTTCTTTCCTTCCTTCTGTTTTTCCAGCAGCTTCTTTTTCCGGGTGATGTCGCCGCCATAGCATTTGGCCAGCACATCCTTGCGCATGGCCTTCACGGTCTCCCGGGCAATGATCCGGCCGCCGATGGCCGCCTGGATGGGGACCTCGAAAAGCTGACGGGGAATGTTCTCCTTCAGCTTTTCGCACAATCTGCGAGCCCGGGGATAGGCTTTGTCCTTGTGGGCGATAAAGCTCAGGGCGTCCACGCCGTCGCCATTGAGAAGAAGATCCACTTTTACCAGTTCGCTGGGACGGTAGCCCGACAGCTCATAGTCCAGAGAGGCGTAGCCTTTCGTGTTGGCCTTCAGAGTGTCGAAAAAGTCGTAGATGATCTCATTGAGGGGCATCTGGTAGTGAAGTTCCACCAGATGGGTGTCCAGATACTGCATGTCCTTGAATTCGCCCCGACGGTCCTGGCACATAGGCATGATGTTGCCCACATAGTCCTGGGGCGTGATGATGGAGACTTTCACATAGGGCTCTTCGGCGTGTTCGATGGTGCCTGGATCGGGATAGTTGTGGGGGTTGTCTACCCGGACCATGGTACCGTCGGTCTTGTATACGTTATAAATAACGCTGGGGAGGGTGGTCACAAGGTCCAGATTGAATTCCCGTTCCAGCCGCTCCTGGATGATCTCCATGTGGAGCATGCCCAGGAAGCCGCATCGGAAACCGAATCCCAGGGCAACGGACGACTCCGGCTCAAAGGTCAGGGAGGCGTCGTTGAGCTGAAGCTTCTCCAGCGCGTCCCGCAGATCGGGATACTTGCTTCCGTCTTCGGTATAGATACCGCAGAAGACCATGGACTGGGCAGGACGGTAACCCGGCAGTGGCTCGGATGCGGGCCGGTCCGCCCCGGTGATGGTGTCGCCCACCTGGGTGTCTTTCACATTTTTGATGCTGGCGGTGAAATAACCTACTTCACCGGCCTGCAGCGCGTCGGCAGGCTCATTGCCCAGAGGTTTCAGGTAACCACACTCCAGCACCGTATACTGAGCGCCGCTGGCCATGAGACGGACGGTCATGCCTCTGCGGAGGGTCCCCTCCATGATGCGGAACAGGACCACGACCCCTACATAGGGATCATACTGGCTGTCGAAGACCAGGGCGCGCAGCGGAGCATCGGGATCGCCGGAAGGAGCGGGGATATTGGCCACGATATCCTCCAGTACGGCGTCGATATTGACGCCCAGCTTGGCGGATATCTCCGGAGCCTCCAGTGCGGGCAGACCGATGATATCCTCCACCTCCTGCTTCGCCTTCAAAGGATCAGCGGCGGGCAGATCGATCTTATTGAACACCGGGAGAATCTCCAGATCGTGTTCCATGGCCAGATAGGTATTGGCAAGGGTCTGAGCTTCTACACCCTGGGTGGCGTCCACGACCAGAACAGCTCCTTCGCAGGCGGCCAGAGAGCGGCTGACCTCATAGTTGAAGTCCACGTGGCCGGGGGTATCAATCAGATTCAGCGCATAGGTTTCCCCGTCCTGCGCCGTATAGAAAAGGTGGACGGCCCGGGATTTGATGGTGATGCCACGCTCTTTTTCCAGCTCCATATTATCCAGCAGCTGGTTCTCCATATCCCGCTCCGCGACAGCGTTGCATTTTTCCAGAAGCCGGTCGGCCAGGGTGGATTTTCCGTGATCGATATGGGCGATGATGGAGAAGTTGCGGATCTTTTTCTGATCAAACATATTGCTACCTCGACTCGTCGGATTTTTGCGGGAGTTCGCTCAGGTGCCTTTTTGCCCGCTCATCTGTATTATGGCATACCTGCGCAGCGCTCTGGCTGACGCCGGGATAACTGGAGTTCAGCGTTTCGGCTGACAGAGAGGGATAATCCGCCGGGGAGCAGTTGTCAAGAGCCAGAAGGTACCGGGCTTTGGCCGAGACCATATCCGCATCCACCAGCCCGGCGTCGAAAGCGGCTCCGGACAGCGCAAAATAGCCGTCGCTGATACCGGCCCGGCGATAGAAATGGCGCAGCAGCTGATAGAGGGAGGAACTCAGATAATCGCCGGCGCCTGTTACAGCCTCCCGGGAGCCGGTCTTGCCCAACATATCGAAGAGCATGTTGGCGGTGTTGATCACCAGCTTTTTTTGAAGAGTTGCCAGAATGCTGCCTTTCAGCGTGCCCTTCTCGGAGCTGGCGTCATAAAGATCATCTGCGCCGATGATGGCTCCGTCCCGGCTGAGTGTGCGGCCCAGAAGGTAGTCCGCCGAAACGCGGTAGTAGTCGCAGGCTTTTACCACAAACCCCAGACCGGGCTCCCGGATACCGTTTTCATAATGACTCAGCAGGGCCTGGCTGATCCCCAGAGCGGAGGCGGCTTTTCGCTGCGACAGACCCCGTTCCTGACGGAGCAGGCTCAGGGTCCTGGAAAAATCTGTGGCCATATTCAAAACCTCTCTATACAGACAGTAGTAGTTTTGCGGTGCAGGAATGTTATTATATCGCAAAGAATACAAAAAGTAAATCCAAAAAGGCCGGGAAGCCAAAGTTTTACTTGACGGAAATCGGAAAAAACGGTATCATAGCGTCTGTAACATTTTTGTAACCATTGGATGGAGTTCCACATGAGTCAAGAAGAAAGGAAAAATGAATCTGCGGCAGATAAAGAGGCAGGCCGCTTTCCCGAGTCGGAAAGAAGACTGACCCAGTTTTTCCTCTTTGTGCGGGGGTGCATGCCCGCCCTGGGATCGATCCTTCGGGAGAAGATCCTTCGGCGGAGGAAAAAAACTGCCCGCTCCAGGGCGAGAGCCCGGGGCTGGATGGAGGAAATGTCGATCCACCCACTGGCGTTCCTGACGGGAGCGATGGCCGTGGCCGCGGCGGCGGTTGCGCTGTCTCTGTATACCATAGGGACCGCCGTCAGCTACAACGGGACCGATTTGGGCATCGTATCCAGCCAGAGCACCGTGGACAAGACGGTTGTAGCGGTTCAGGCCGCCACGATCCGGGCTTTGGGCGACAAGGAATATGAGCTGGACACGTCAAAGCTGGAAACCCACCGGAAACTGGCAGCCCGCAGAGAGGTGCAGAGCAGGGAGGAGCTCCAGACCCGACTGACAGAAGCGGTCGGCGTGATCGGCTATGGCTATGTCCTGTATGTAAACGATGAACCGGTAGCCGCCACCAAATTCCCGGGTGCACTGGAAGAACTGCTGGAGCAGATGAAGATCGGCTTCGTTACAAGGAACACGGTGGAGAGTTATTTTGTAGAGGACGTTGAGGTGCGGCAGGAGTATGTGAACCGCACCTATATGATGAATCTGGGCTATATCGCCGAAAAACTCTATTCTACCAAGACCGAAGAAGTCACCTATACCGTAAAGGATGGGGATACGTATTACGACATAGCCAATGAGTACGACCTGACCCTCGCTCAGCTTCTGAGTCTGAACCCCGGATACGACGCCATGTCGCTCCGCACCGGAGATGTGCTTACCGTATCCCAGGCGGTGCCGTATCTGACGGTGGTGGATGTGGAGCGTCAGAGCTATGTACAGGACGTGCCGTACGGACTGCAGTACCAGGACGACCCCGATATGTATGAGGGTGACTATGAAGTGCTTTCGTCCGGCTCCTACGGGAAGGCGGATATTACTGCAAATGTGACCTACGTCAACGGAGAGGAAAAAGGCCGTCAGGTGGTGGCGACGGCCACACTGGCTCAGCCGGTGGACGAGGTGCGGCTCAGAGGGACAAAAGAGCGGCCGTCCTGGTTCCCGACAGGCGTGTTCCGCTGGCCCTGCAACGGTGTCATCACATCCTACTTCGGCGGCCGCTATACGGGGATTCCCGGTGCCACCACCTATCATGAGGCCATCGATATTGCCAACGGCTACGGAACCGCGATCTACGCCTCTGACGGCGGCACCGTCACCCACTCCGGGTGGGGAGGAGGCCTCGGATACCGGATCATCATCGATCACGGCAACGGCTATGAGACATATTACGGACACTGCTCGACGCTGCTGGTGAGTGCGGGAGACCATGTATACCAGGGCCAGCTCATTGCTTATATGGGCGCCAGCGGCATTGCGAGCGGTCCCCACTGCCACTTCAGCATTGTTCGTAACGGTACTTTCGTCGATCCGCTGAACTATCTGCCATGACGGCAAACACCCGCTTCCTGTGTGAAGGAAGCGGGTGTTTTTTACGCTTTGCTGAAAGACGGGACGCTGAGTGGGCGGATTCAGTCAAACAGGCATGACTGGTCGGGCAGATCGGATCTGCCGATCTGCCGTGTCTGGCGGGCGTTCTCTTCTGCCAGAGCATCCGCGATGGCCATCTTACGGATGATATTCTTAACCGTGACGTCCAGTCCGGTGCCGGGCCGGTAGTCGGCAGGAAAAATGAAATCCACCCGGCTGCGGTTCAGCAGTTCTTCTACTGCCTGGCGGTTGCTGTCCTGATATACGGCAATGGCCTGACCGCCGTAGGCACGGGTCATTTTCATGCAGGGTACATCACTCAGACCGTCCCCGATATAGATCATGTTGGTGAAAGGAACCCGCCGGCTGTCATCGGGCATGGAACTGTTGAGGGCCCGATCCTCACTGACCTCCAGGATGCCTTTGTTGATCCGGTAGATAAATTGAGTCTTGTTGGTGAAATTTACGTCCAGTTTAGGCCAGGAAGCCAGGCCCTCTTCATTGTAAAGGAACTCGCAGGCATAGACCTTCTTGAACTCGTGGCAGATTCCGCTGCCTTCGATGATCTCCGCAAGACCGGAAGAGAGCACATAGTGCTCAATCTCCACACCCAGACTTTCGCCGAAGCGGTTGATCCGGCTGAACCACTCCTGCACACCGGGAAAGAGCTCCACTGCGTGGCCGCACCGGATCAGAAACTCCCGGTCCAGGCGGATGCCGCGTTTGCGGCACTCATCAATCATGGTGTACATATAGGCCAGAAGTCCGTCCATATGGTTTACCCGGCCGAAATCGTTGGCGATTTTCCAAAATTCGGGGGGTGTCATTCCAAGGGCGGGAATAAAGGCATAGTCTTCCATATCGGTAGTGCAGAGGGTCTTGTCAAAATCATAAAGCAGGGCGATGATAGGCCTCATATACAACTCCTTGATTCGGAAAAAAGCGGCTCTTCCGAGCCGCTTTTTTGCGTGCAGTCTGTTAATTCTCCCCGGTATAGTTGCGGCCGAACTTCAGCTGATCCAGGCTCAGCTTGAAGTCGCTGGGGAACACGGTGGTGTCGCCGGAGACAGGCGCATCCGCCTCTTTCTTTTCCTCAGGGACGCTTTCGGGCTCCGGTTCCTTTTCGGCTTCCGGCTCCTTTTCGGCTTCCGGCTCCTTGGCATCCTGGTCGAACTCTTTGATGATGTCCTTCTCGATGCTGCTTACCGTGTCATCCAGATCGGTTTTTTCGGAAACGGCGGCGGGGGCCTCTTCGACGGGCAGTTCCGGCAGCGTCTTCAGAAACTCAGCCTGCTGCATACAGAGTTCACGGCTGCGGGCCAGGAACTCGCCAAGAGCCTTTTTGGCCATCTCCAGACGCTTTTCAGCCTGCCGGGTCTGATCGTCGAGTTCGGCAATCTGGCGGGTCGCATCTGCGCGGGCGTCGGCCAGGATCTGATCCTTCTCCGTCTGCGCTTCCTGAACAAGCTTGGCAGCCATCCGCTGGGCGGTGAGCAGAGTGGAGCGCATGGCGTCTTCCGTGGCGCGGTACTCTTCCACCTTCTCGGCCAGCACCTTCAGCTTTCCCTTGAGGGTGGCGTTTTCTTTGTACAGAGAGGTATAGTCATCAGTCAGTGTGTCCAAAAACTCGTCCACCGCGGCCATGTTATAGCCGCCGCTGGTAAAGGAGGCTTTGGGGAAACCTTTTCCGGAAACTTCCTGCGGTGTCAGCATATTGATCCCTCCAATTATTCAGCTCTGCGTTACAGATACAGGCCGTTGTTTTCCAGTTCGTCGATCAGGTCGCCCATGATATCTACGGAATAGGGTGTGATGATATAAGTATTGGCGGCGACTTTCTTGATTTTGCCCTCTCCGGCATAGGCTACGCCGGACAGGAAGTCCACCAGGCGGCGGGCGATATCCTTGTTGGTGGATTCCAGATTCAGCACGACGGTGCGCTTTTCGCGCAGATGGTCGGCGATCTCGGAGGCGTTTTCAAAGCGTTCAGGCTTGACCAGGACCACCTTCAGCTGGGCGGTGGCATGGATGTTCACCACTTTGTTGTGGCGGTCCTCGCTCTTGCGCTCCTCCTTGCGTTCTTCAAAGAGGGTCTTCTTGGGTTCGGGCTGCACAAAAGGTTCGTCTTCGTAGTCGTCCTCATCATCGTAGGGGCGAATGATCTTTTTGATTTCATCCTTCAAGCTCATAATAAAGCCTCCTGAAAAAGAATTATTTGGTGTAATCTCTGGCGCCAAAAATGGCAGTACCCAGCCGGACCATGTTGCTTCCGGCCCGGATGGCATCAGCAAAATCGCCACTCATTCCCATAGAGATATATTCCCATTTATTATCATACATTTTTTCGCTTATGTCAACAAAAAGGGAGAACACTTTCTCAAAATATGGGGTATTTTCCCCCGGAAAATGCGCAACAGGTGGTATAGTCATCAATCCGAGACACCGTATATGGGGTAACTGGGCCGCCAGTTCCGCAGCAGCGAACAGGCTGTCGGGAGAAAAGCCGCTCTTGGCCTCCTCGCCGGCGACGTTGACCTCAAGCAGGAGATCCTGGACCACATCGGCACGGCCGGCGGTTTTCTCGATCTCCCGCAGGAGCTCCTCGCTGCCTACGGACTGAATGAGATCGACCCGTCCCACCACCTGCCTGACCTTGTTGCGCTGGAGATGGCCGATAAAGTGGACCGGTACGCCTTCATATGCGCCTTCCGGCAGTTTCTTCATCAGCTCCTGGACGCGGTTTTCTCCCAGGGCATCGACGCCTGCGGCCGCGGCTTCCCGGCAGCGCGCCGCATCGTTCATCTTACTGGCACCGACCAGCGTGATATCGCTGCCGGAACGGCCGGACTGGCGGGCGGCCTCGTCGATCCGGAGACGCAGACGGGCGATGTTTTCAGAAATGGACATGAAGAAGACCTCTTCTCTCTTTCAGATTAGCGGACCACCATGCCGTTCTCCAGCCGGTTGGCTGTGACGATGACCTCATCGCCGGAGCGGAGGATGGAGGAACCTGCCGCCTCCCGGGTCGGCAGGACCAGAGTGAAGCCGTTCCCCTGATAGACGACAGTTACGGGCTTGAATTTGGCGCTGACGCCGACCACGCAGTAGACGCCGGTCTGGCCGTCCTCATCCAGGCGCAGGGAGGTGGTCGGGATCCGGAGTCCGGAGAAAGAGTCCAGGATCAGCTCGGCGGCCTGATGACGAAGCTGCGTAGTCTGGGCCAGGTACTGATCGCAGGCCAGGACGATCGCGATCTTGCCGTCTTCTTCCCGGCTGAGGGACTGAACTTTTACAGGAGCATCCTGCGTCATTCCCTTGGACAGCCTGAGCAGAGCAGTCTGCCCGGGGCTGAGCCTCTCTGCGGCTTTGGCATCGATGACCGCCGCATAATACCAGGTCTCTCCGTAGATCAGCTTTCCCACATTGCCGTTGTTCCCGCCGGCTGCCACACGCTCCAGTGCAGAGGGGGTCAACCCGCGGAGGAAGTCCGGCGTCAGGATGCGCTCGTATCCGTCGCAGACGGAGGAATAGGTGCCGGAGCGCGGTGCGGTAATGGGCGTTGCCCCGGTCAGGGAAGACCGAAGAGAGGATATCTGCTCCTTAACGGACGTAATGTTGGACTGAATCTCCTCTGCGGACTGATAGGAGTGGCTGCTTTTCAGAACAGCAGCCTTCAGGGCGGATACATCAATGGAGGCATAGTCTCCGCCGGACAGGGCCTGCCGCAGGGACAGAATGTGGCCGGTGATGGAACTGTCCAGCTTCATCGAGGCGTCGGCGTCCAGATACGACGTGAGGGCAAACTCCAGCTGCTGGAGCTGCAGTTCCAGGTTGCTGATCTCTGTCACGGTTTCCAGGGCCTTGTCGTTGTCATATGCCATGGCGATGGTCTGATGAAAACCGACCTTTTCTCCTTCCCGCAGGGAATGGGTGACCGTGGCGGCGTTTGAGTGGAAAGTCTCCTCCTCCCGGATCAGCCACCCGGTCATGGGGATGCTGTTCTCAACGGAGGCCTGATAGGTGAGTGTGGTGGAGAAGGGGTTGGTGTAATACCGGTAGATCTGGATGCCGAAATACAGCACCACGGCAGCCAGCACAACACCGGAAAGTATCTTAAAGGACGGAGAAGTTTTCATCCTGTTATCACCTCATTTACATTGTATGTCTTCCGCGGGAGGACAGGAGAAACCCGCTGCAATCAGGATATCTGCCGCTTCTTTCGCGGCGGCGGGGAAATCGGGTTCCTTTCCCCACAGGATCCAGTGGACGGCACTGTTGCGCCGGAACCATGTCAGCTGCCGTTTGGCATACTGCCGGGACCGGAGCTTGACCTCTTCCACAGCCGCAGCTTCGGTTATCTCACCGCGCTCCACGGCCAGAAACTGCCTGTAGCCAATCGCCTGAAGGGCGGTGGCATCGGGAGAGAGACCGGAGGAGAGGAGACTGCGGACTTCATCCAGCAGGCCTCGCTCCACCATGGTATCCACCCTCTTGTCGATGTGATCCCGGAGATCCTGCCGGTCGGCATAGGTGAGCCCGATGTATACGGCATCGTATCTTGGCGGCTGCTCACGGGTTCGGCGGTCATGCTCGGTGATCGTCTCGCCCGTCTCCTGCCAGATCTCCAGGGCCCGGATGATGCGCTTCCCGTCCTTGGGATGGAGCCTGGCGGCGGCTGCGGGATCGAACTGCCGCAGTTCCTCCAGAAGAGCGGCGGGGCCTTCAGCCTCCATCCGCGCCTGCAGGGCTTTGCGCGTGTCACTGCCCTGGCTGCCGGCGGCAAATGATGTGCCCCGGATCAGGGCATCCAGCCAGAGACCGGTGCCGCCCACCAGAACGGGAAGCCTGCCGCGGGAAAGGATGCTCTGCACGCATTTGTCGGCAACGTCGGCATACCGCGCGGCGGACCAGTATTCAGAGGGATCCGCAACAGAGACCATGTGGTGGGGGATACCGCCCATCTCTTCCGGTGTGGGGGCTGCGGTCCCGATGGTCATCCCCCGGTAGATCTGCATGGAATCTGCCGATACGACTTCCCCGCCGAACCGTCTGGCGACAGCGACGCCCATCGCTGTTTTACCGCTGGCTGTCGGGCCGACGATACAGACGACCCGGGGTATCATTTGACCCTCCGCTGCCGGTCATGCCGGAGGAGGAGCAGAAGAGCGGCAAAAGAGAGAACACTCCCGGCTGTCAGAAGGATCGGCCTGCCGCTGTATTTCAGGGCGCATGTGAGCTGAAGCCCTGCCCCTGTCAGCAGAAAGACGACCGCCGCCCAGGGTGCCGGAGAGGAGTTTCTGCATCTGCTGTCTTTTTCCATGGGAGGTTCCTTTCTATGCCCGCTTGAACATCTTTTCAAGTTCATACTTTGTCAGCCGGTGTTTTACAGGCCGTCCATGGGGACAGTACTGGATCTCCCCGGACTGGACTTTTTCCACAAGTGCCCGCATCTCGGCGGCGCTGGTGTCCATGCCGGCCTTGATGGCGCTTTTGCAGGCCATGGTGTGGAGGAGCTCATCCCGGGCGCCGGAGGGATCCGCGCGGCCCAGAACCAGTTTGCGCCCCAACTCTTCCAGGGTGGAAGGGGCGTCCTCCGGCCGGATATCGGCGGGGATTTCCCGAACCAGCACCGTGCTGCCCCCGAAGTCTTCACACGTGAACCCAAACTGCCGCAGAAGATCCAGATTCTCCAGAACGGCGCCGTATGCGTCGGCCTCCAGAGTTACCGGCAGGGGAGCCAGAAGAGCCTGCGCCATCATCGGCTCGGGATTTGCCTTCAGGGCATCGAACCGGATGCGCTCGTGAGCGGCATGCTTGTCGATCAGCCATACATCGCCGCTTTCCGCCTCGCAGATGATATAGGTTTTCAGCACTTCCCCCGCAATGCGCCAGGGAGCTTCTCCGATAGTGATGATCGTCTGCTGGGCGGAGGGGGAGGCGGAATCTTCCGGATGAGCGGGTGCTTCGGGCGCATCCTTCTGAGGCGCGGAGGGGGGTGCCGCATCCGCCCTGCCCGCGTGGACAGGGGGCGTGAGGCCCCGGGCTGACAGACTGTGTTTTTCTGCGCTGACCGGGGGATCCGGCCGGACGGTATAGGATCCGGCGGGTGCAGCGGCGGAGGGGAAGGCCGGCTTCTGGGAAGAGGTTTTTTCCCGATACTGAGCGGCTGTCATGCTCTGGAAGAAGGAAGGCTCCGGCTTTTCCTGCCCGGCAGGCTTGTTCTGGCTGTTAAGGGCGTCCAGAACCGTGTAGTATACGGCGTCAAACACCGGCTTATCGGAGGCAAATTTGACGACCGTCTTGGCGGGATGGACATTCACGTCGACATCCCGGGCCGGAAGCGTCACGTGGAGGACGCAGCCGGGAAACTTGCCTTTCAGAATCTGGTTGCGGTACGCCTCCTCCAGGGCGGCGGTCAGGAGCTGAGATTTGACGAAGCGGCCGTTAACGAAGAAGATCTGTCTGGCTCGGGTGCCGTGTCCGAAGAGGGGAAGGGTTACGAAACCGTCCACCCGAACAGCTCCTTCGCTGCGGACGGGAAGAAGATGGAGGGCAAAATCGCGGCCGAGCGCAGCATAGACGGCACTCTGGAGGAGACCGTCTCCGGGGGTGTGAAGGACTTCGTTTCCGTCCCGCAGCAGCTTGAAGGAGACTTCCGGGTGGCTCAGGGCCAGGTGGGTCACGATGCCGCTGACGGCAGCGCCTTCGGCGCTGTCTTTTTTCATGAATTTCATCCGTGCGGGAGTGTTGTAGAAGAGATCCCGAACCACGATGGTAGTGCCTTCGGGACACCCGGTTGGCCTCACTTCTCCGGGTATGCCGCCGTCCAGATGCAGCATGGCGCCTGTATCGGTCCCGGCCGCGCGGGAGAAAATATCGATATGACTGACGGCGGCAATTGCAGCCAGAGCTTCTCCACGGAAGCCCAGAGTACCGATGGCAGCCAGATCCTCTGCTGTTCGGAGTTTGCTGGTGGCATGGCGAAGAAACGCGATGGGGAGCTGTTCGGCAGAAATGCCGCACCCGTTGTCGGTGACGCGAAGATAGGTCAGGCCGCCGTTTTCGATCTCAACCACGATGGCGGAGGCGCCGGCGTCCATGGCGTTTTCCAACAGTTCTTTTGCAACGCTGGCCGGGCGCTCCACCACCTCTCCGGCGGCGATCAGGTCTGCGACATGACCGGGAAGCTGTCTGATCTCAGGCATATAAAACAGTACCTCCTCAAAAAACGGATGGCAGGCAGAAGGCTGCGATGACGATTCGCGACATCAGAGTTTCTGCTTCCACTCGTACAGCAGATTCAGCGCCTCCAAGGGACTCAGGGTGTCCACCTGACAGCGGCGCAGGGCATCGATGACCTCGCCTTCGGCGATAGCGGCGAAAGAGACCTGATCCTCTTCGACGGCGGGAGCAATGGGATGGCCGGACTCGGCTTCCAGTTCCCGCAGGATCTCACGGGCTCTGTCCACGACTTTCTGGGGAAGTCCGGCCAGCTGGGCCACCTCGATGCCGTAACTGCGGTCGGCCCCGCCCGGAATGATCTTGCGCAGAAAGATGATCTCATCGCCGCGGGTGCGGACGGCGATGTTGTAGTTTTTCACGCCGGGAAGGGCATCCTCCAGGGACGTCAGTTCATGGTAATGAGTGGCAAAAAGCGTCTTGGCGCCAAGTTTTTTTGTGTTGGCGCAGTACTCCAGCACCGCCCGGGCAATGGACATGCCGTCAAAGGTGGACGTGCCGCGCCCGATCTCATCCAGGATCAGCAGGCTGCGGGATGTGGCGTGGCGAAGGATATCGCTGACCTCTGTCATCTCCACCATGAAAGTGGACTGGCCGGCTGACAGATCGTCACTGGCGCCGATGCGGGTAAAGATCCGGTCCACCACACCCAGCCGGGCAGACCGGGCAGGGACAAAGGAACCGATCTGAGCCATCAGCACGATCAGCGCAACCTGGCGCATATAGGTTGACTTACCGGCCATGTTGGGACCGGTGACGATGGCCACCCGGTCTTCCGTGCGGCCCATATAGGTGTCGTTGGGAACGAAAAGAGCGTCCCGAAGCATCCGCTCCACCACAGGATGGCGGCCGTCATGGATCTCGATGACGCCGGACTCGTCCACGGAGGGGCAGCAGTAGTTGTTCTTTACGGCAACCGCGGCCAGGGAACAGAGAACATCCAGTTCCGCCACGGCGGCAGCTGACTGCTGAATGCGGGAGACCTGCCCCGCCACGGTCAGACGCAGCTGGGTGAACAGCTCAAACTCCAGCGCGCTGAGGCGGTCGGAGGCGGAGAGGATATCGCTCTCCAGGTCCTTCAGCTCCTGTGTGATGTAGCGTTCCCCATTGACCAGAGTCTGCTTGCGGATATAGGTATCGGGCACCTGATCCTTGAAGGAGTTGGACACCTCAATATAATAACCGAAGACCTTGTTATAGCCGATCCGAAGCGTGCGGATACCGGTTCGTTCCTTTTCCCGGGCTTCCATTTCCGCAATGATGCCCTTTCCCCCGTGAAGGATGGAACGGAGACGGTCCACCTCCGGATGAAACCCGTCCCGGATAAACTCACCCTCCCGAACGGAAAACGGCGGTTCATCCATCAGCGTTTCGCCGATCAGGGCTGCGAGATCGTTCAGATCGTCCAGATGTTCATCCAGTTCCCGCAGTTTTCCCCTTGAAAACGCGGCCAGCTGAGACTTCACCAGAGGCAGGCGCTCCATGGCGCTGCGGAGGGCGACCAGGTCCCGCCCGCCTGCGGTGCCGTAGACGATGCGGCCGATGAGCCGCTCCATGTCGGAAATCCCCTGAAGAGCCAGGATCAGTTCTTCCCGTGCCATGGTGTGATCCACCATAGCGGAGACGGCGTCCAGCCGCCGCTGGATGGCGGTGACGTTCAGCAGCGGCCTTTCCAGCCAGGAGCGCAGCATGCGGCTGCCCATGGCGGTTTTCGTCTTGTCCAGAACCCAGAGGAGACTTCCTTTTTTCTCCTTGGAGCGGAGCGTCTCCGTCAGCTCCAGGTTGCGCCGGGCGGTCAGATCCAGTTCCATGAACCGGCCCTGCTCATAATAGTCGATTTCGTCGATGTGGCTCAGGTCGGTCTTCTGGGTTTCGTGAAGATAGCCGAGCAGGGCGCCGATAGCCGGGATAACGGAGCTGTTGTTCCGGGGCAGGCGCTGCAGGGCGTCTTCTCCGAACTGGGTACGGACAGTCCGTTCCGCTGTTTCCAGCTGGAAGCGGGAGGGCGGGAGCTTTTCCATGTGGCAGCGGAATTTGTTTTCCAGCGTGTCATGCAGTATTTCGTTGAAAAAGGCGTCCTCGTTGAGAACTGCCTCGGCGGGAGAAAAACGGCCAAGTTCGTTAAGCAGGTGGTTCAGCCGGTCGGGACCGGAAAATGCAGTTGCGTGGGTCTGCCCGGTGGAGATGTCGCAGGCACAAATGGCAGCATTCTCGTCATCGAGATAGATACCGGCACAGTAATTGGAGCGGCCTTCTTCCAGACAGGCGCTGTCAATGACGGTTCCGGGCGTCACCACCCGGATGATGTCACGCCGGACAAGACCTTTTGCAGCCGCGGGATCTTCTGTCTGCTCGCAGATGGCGACTTTGTACCCCCTGGCGATAAGACGGGCAATATAGGAATCGGCGGCGTGGTAAGGGATGCCGCACATAGGGATCTTGTCATCAAAGGACTTGGTCTTGTCCTTATCCCGGGTGGTCAGCGTCAGATCCAGAATCCGGGAGGCTGTGCGGGCATCGTCACCGAACATCTCATAGAAGTCGCCCAGACGGAAAAACAGGATGGAGTCCTGATTCTGTTCCTTGACCTCCATATATTGCCGCATCATGGGCGTTAGTTCAGACATGAGGGTTCTCCTTTCCGAGAAGATGTGCCTGTTCAGACGACTTCACCGAACAGGGCCCATGTGTTGCTGTCGGTGATCTTCACATTCTGGTATGTTCCCAGAAGAGAGGGGCCTCCGGACAGATGGACCAGCCGGCCTCCGTCGGTGCGGCCCTGGAGCGGCCAGCGAAGGTCGCCGCTCTCCTCATCCACCAGAACACGGACGATCTGCTCCAGATACTGAGCGTGGATCTCAGCGGAGATGGCGTTTTGCG
>JAEEGL013044211.1_pt1 | contig 17705 bp, 10 predicted proteins | sample 9134231 | NCBI WGS metagenome assembly JAEEGL01 (sample SAMN16246548, study PRJNA631951) | gut metagenome | biome: gut microbiome; feature: rumen; material: fiber-attached | host: Bos | place: Iran: Karaj | collected 2018-10 | reverse complement strand
GAGCACCAAAAATGTGACAAGAATGGAAAACTGAACCGGCAGGGCTTGCATTTTGGAATGAAACGCGCTACACTACGTTTAGCACTCCGAACGGGAGAGTGCCAAAATGGGTACAAGTACAGAGGGTATAACGATGGCAAAGAAACAATTCAAAACGGAATCCAAGCGGCTTTTGGATTTGATGATCAACTCGATCTATACGCACCGCGAAATCTTTCTGCGGGAACTGATCTCGAATGCATCGGACGCGATTGACAAGCGCTATTATGCGGCGATGCAGGCGGGCAATACGGGCCTGAACCGGGACGAATACGAAATCCGGATCGAGGTGGACGAACAGCAGCGCACGCTGAGCGTCACAGACGATGGCTGCGGCATGAGCGCGGAGGAGCTGGAGACGAATCTCGGCACAATTGCCAAGAGCGGCACGCGCGCTTTTGCACAATCGCTCGAAAATGCGGAGGATATCAACGTAATCGGCCAGTTCGGCGTCGGATTTTACTCGGCGTTCATGGTGGCGGACAAGGTCACCGTCTATTCCCATAAGGAAGGCGAGACGGCCGCAGTGTGGGAATCAACGGGCGAAGACGGATACACGGTGAGCGAGTGCGATTATGAGCCGATCGGCACGAAGATCGTTCTGCACCTGAAAGCAAACGGCGACGAGGCCAATTACGACGAATTTCTGCAGGAGTACCGGCTTTCCTCACTGGTGAAGAAGTACAGCGACTACATCCGCTATCCGATTCGGATGCAGGTCGGGCATCAGCAGAAGAAGGAAGGGACGGAGGACGAGTATGAAACCGTCTATGAGGATCAGACGCTGAACAGCCGCGTGCCGCTGTGGTCGAAGAACAAGAACGAGATCACCAAAGAGGAATACAACGCGTTCTATCGCGATACGTTTTATGATTTCGAGGAACCGGCAAGCGTGCTGCATATCCGGACCGAGGGCATGCTTTCCTATACGGCGTTGCTGTATCTTCCGAAGAAACCGCCGTTCGACTTCAATACGAAGGGGTTCAAACGCGGTCTCAAGCTGTATGCCAACGGCGTAATGATTATGGAATCGTGCGAGGAACTGCTGCCCGAGTATTTCGGATTCGTAAAGGGACTCGTGGATTCGCCGGATCTTTCGCTGAATATTTCGCGAGAAATGCTGCAGCATGACCGGCAACTCTCCGCAATCGCAAACAACCTGAAAAAGAAAATCCAGCAGGAGCTGCTTCGGATGCTGAAGGATGAGCGCGATGCGTATGCGGAATTCTTCCGCGCATTCGGCCGCACGCTGAAATTCGGCGTATACGATAACTACGGCATGAACGCAGAATTTTTGAAGGATACGCTGCTGTTCCATTCGCGCGCGCTCGACAAGGAGATTACACTGAAAGAATATGTCGATGCAATGCCGGAAGGGCAGAAACAGATTTATTACGCCGCGGGCGACAGCCTTGCGCACGTTCTGAAGCTCCCGCAAACCGAAAAGGTGGCGGAGAAGGGGTACGATATCCTGTGCCTGACCGACGACGTCGATGAATTTGCGCTTCGGATCCTGCGCGAATACGACGGCAAACCGTTTGCATCCGTGTCCGATCCGTCGCTCGATCTTGCAACGGACGACGAGAAGAAGGCGATGGAGGAGAAGAAGACCGAGAGCAAGGAGCTGCTCGATCGCATCAAGACCGCGTTGGGAGACCGCGTGAGCGAAGTCGGCCTGACGGATCGACTCAAATCCGCTGTCGCGTGCCTGACGGGAGAGGAAGGCATGTCGGTCGAAATGTATAAGGTGCTGCGGCAGATGCCGAACGGCGAAACGGTTCCGATGACGTTCCGACTCGAACTGAATCCCGAGCATCCGCTGTTTGAAAAGCTCGGCACGCTCAATGACGCGCAGCTTGGGGAATATGCCGAACTGATCTTTGCGCAGGCTAAGCTGATGGCAGGTCTCCCGCTGGACGACCCCGCCGCATTCTCCGAAGCGGTCTGCAAACTGATGTAATCGAAAAAACACTCCCGGGGATAAGAACCCGGGGGTGTTTTGTATTCTTATGCATATATCCGTTCTACGCGCGGCAGCAGCGCGGTGGTGAATGCGCAGCCCTCGTTGGCCCCGCAAGCGGTCGCCTGTTCCTGGGCGGAAAGAAACACGCCCGATTCGTCATATCCGAAGACCGTTGCAACATCTCCGGGGACAACGCCAAGCCCCGTTACATCGATCAGCGTCTGATCCATGAAACAGACCTGCATCGGGCAGCGCTGTCCATGCAGCAGTACGGGGAGACGGTATTCCGCCATGCGGGGATCGAGCCCGTCACCGTATCCGATCCCAAGCACCGCGATCTCGGCATCCCTCGTCAGAACCGTGCCCGCTCCGTAGCCGAGCCGTTCGCCCGCTTTGCGGGTGCGTACATCCAGAACATACGCCTGCAGCGTTGCCGATTCGCGGATCGTTCCGCCGCCTTGCGGCGCGTCCCAGGCGAGCCGCCGACCGAGCCGAACGGCATCCAACGCATATTGCGGGTACCGCTCGCTGGCCGCCGAGTCGCAGATGTGCCTGAGGGGGATCGGAATCCCTTCCGCAGTAAAATAATCGCACGCGTCAAGGAATGCTTCGTATTGCGTTTCGCAAAGTGCGGCATCCTCCGTATCCGCAAAGTGGGAATATGCGCCCCGGACGGACAGATGCTTTGCTTTATGAAGCGCGCTCACGACGGAAGGAATCTCCTCCTTCCGTAATCCGAGCCGGTGCAGCCCCGTGTCAACCTTCAATTGCACCGAAGCGGTCGTATGAAGCCGCTCCGCTGTCGATTCTATCGCCAAGACATCCGAGCTTCGTCCGATGATCAGCGTCAGTCCGTTTCGAACCGCAGCTTCCGCCTGTGCGGGCAGCGCTTCCCCGAGCACCAGAATGTCCGCAAAAATGCCTGCTTCTCTCAGCGCAAGCCCCTCCTGCACCTGTGCCACCGCGATACACGCAACCGTCGGCAGAGAGGCGAGCGCCTTCGCAACCGGGACCAGTCCGAGTCCATATGCGTCCGCCTTTAAAACCGGAATGATGCGCCCCGTCGATTGCGCGCAGATCTCGGCGTTTTGCTGCATCGTGTTCAGATTCACTTTCAGCCATGCATTGGCACATCCCTGCATTCGCCGTCGCTCCTTCCTTTTCTCTGTGAACAGTTTACCGTATTTCATGCATAAAATCAACATTTATTTGCACTGTTTTGTAAATATTACATAAAAATGCATAAAGTAATGCATATTTATGATTGACAAATGCATCCAAACACGCTATACTCGGGGCAATCCAAAGGAAAGAAGGACCCGAATATGAAAAAGATTTTTGTTATGATACTTGCGGCGCTTCTGTGCGTATCGGCGATTGCCTGCACCGCGACCGCTTCAACTGCGAAGGAGCAGATCGTATTTGCAACAAGCGCGGATTATCCGCCGTTTGAATTCATCGTTCTGGATGAGAACGGGCAGCAGCAGTATGTCGGAATCGACGTATCGGTTGCGACCGCCATTGCAGACGATCTCGGCAAGGAAATGGTTGTTTTGAACATGGACTTCGACAGCCTCATGGCAGCTCTGCAGAAGGGCGATGCGGATTATGTTCTCGCAGCCGTGGAAAACACCGAGGAGCGGCGTGACGCGGCAGACTTCTCCGATCCGTATTATACGGACCTGCCGCCGATGATCCTGGTAAAAGCGGATCAGGCCAATAGCTACACCGATCTCACTTCTTTTGCAGGCAAATCGGTCGGCGCACAGACCGGCACGACCAAAGCGGACATCGTGACCAATACGTTGGAAGGCGCAAACCTCGTTGCTTTGACCTTGGTGACCGATTTGGTGAATCAGCTCGTTTATGATAAGGTCGATGCAATCGTTCTTGACGGTGCGGTTGCGCTCCAGTTTGCGCAGAGCAATCCGGATCTTGCGGTAGCGGACATCTCGCTCGGCGAAGCGTATCCATACTGCGTCGCGGTGCAGAAGGGCGATCCGAAGAACCTGCTTCCGTCGATCAACGCAACCATCGCGAAGCTGATCGCGGAGGATCAGATTGCGGCATTTTCCGCAGCGGCTGACGAGCTCTCGGATCAGGCCATCGAATAATCGGATGACGGGATATGGACTGGAATCCGTTTGAGGGGATGTCCCCTTCGAATTTCTTCAACTTCTCGTTTCTGCCGAAGTATCTGTCGTTTTTTGTGCAGGGTGTCGAGTACACCCTGCTCCTTTCGGTCGTATCGGTTGCACTTGCAATCCTGCCCGCGCTGCTGCTTGCTTTGATGCGGCTCAGTAAGTGGAAGCCGTTGAAATGGGTGTCGGGCGCCTACATCGCCGTGTTTCGGTCGACGCCGCTGATGGTGCAGCTGTACATCATTTACTACGGATTGTTTTCGCTGATCAAGGTTCCGACGTATACGATTTTCGGCTTTATAGACATTTCGCGTTTCATCCCCGGCGTCGTCGTGCTTGCGCTGAACAGCTCGGCATACGTCGCGGAAATCATCCGCGCAGGCATTCTCGCGGTTGACGCGGGGCAGATGGAAGCGGCGCGTTCGCTCGGCCTGTCAAAAGGAACGAGCATGATGCTTGTTGTCTTGCCGCAAGCGATCAAAAACATTCTGCCCGCGCTTGCGAATGAGCTTGTTACGATGGTCAAGGAATCCTCGATCTGTTCGGTGCTCGGCATGGCGGAACTGATGTGGGGCGCAAAGACCGTTGCAAATACGACGTATAAAACGCTGTCGCCCTATGTACTTGCCGCTCTCGTGTACTTTCTGATCAATTTCCCGGCCTCGAAGGCAATCGAGGCCATCGAAAGGAGGATGCGCCGTGGAGATCGCCGTTGAAATCATTCGCGCTGAGAACGTCTATAAGTCGTTCGACAGCAAAGTGCACGCCCTGTGCGGCTGCAGCCTGAGCGTTCAAAAAGGGGAGGTTGTCGCGATCATCGGGCCGAGCGGCAGCGGAAAGTCAACGCTTTTGCGCTGCATGAATCTTCTGGAAATCCCGACTTCCGGAAAAATACTGTTTGAAGGCACGGAGCTGACCCAAAAGCATGTGAAGATCGATGCGTACCGGCAGCGTATGGGGATGGTGTTTCAGCACTTCAACCTGTTCCCGCATAAGACCGTGCTTGAAAATATCATGCTCGCGCCGGTGCAGCTCAAACGGAAAACCAAAGCGCAGGCGCGGGAGGCTGCGATGCAGCTGCTCGATCGGATCGGGCTTGCCGACAAAGCGGATACCTACCCGAATATGCTTTCCGGCGGACAAAAACAACGGATTGCGATCGTTCGCGCGCTTGCAATGGAGCCCGAGGTCATGCTGTTCGATGAGCCGACGAGCGCGCTCGATCCGGAGATGGTCGGAGAGGTGCTCGATCTGATGCGAAGCCTCGCTGCAGAGGGAATGACGATGGTCGTTGTCACACACGAAATGGGGTTCGCACGGGAGGTTGCCGACCGTGTGATCTTCATGGACGAGGGCAGGATTCTTGAGGAAAACCGCCCCGAAGAATTGTTCGATCATCCGCAGCATCCCCGAACGCAGCTCTTCCTGTCGAAAGTTCTGTGATAATAGAAAGATACCTATTTATATAGAATAGCATATGTCTGCTTTTTTGCGGCCATATGTTATTTTTTTACTGAAAAAAACAAAATAATGAAAAAATATATGAAATAATTGTGAAAGGATACGACTTTAACCGAAAAAAACCTTGCGTAATTACACCTGCAATGGTATAGTAAGTTTGTATAAAAATATGAAAGTATACCAACTCTTTCAGGAAATGCGCAAAGGAGAGAATGTATGAACAGAAGACGTGGACTTGCGATTATCATGGCGATTATGATGCTGTTCCAGCTCATTACGCCTGCGTTTGCGGTTGCAGATGAAAATGTCGCTGCGACAGATGAGACGACGGGGATTGTAAACACAGAATCGCCTGCGAGTGCTCCGAATGACGATGCAAGCAATTCGGATCAAACCGATCCCGTTTCCGAGGACGATCTTGTTATCGTTGATGAAACGGAAGAGGCTCAGACCGAAGAGGCGGATTTGTCCGATTCCGCGATTCCGGACATTACCTTGGAGAAGACTGCAGTTCCGGAAAAGGAGGCGGTAACTACCATTTTCGAAGCAGACAACTCCAACCTGGTGTTCCAGAATGCTTCGGATGCGCTTCAGGAAAAAGCGAATGAGATTATCGAAGAGCTGAATAGTATTGGATCCGTTCGCACATGGTTCTCGGAGGATGCTCAGAGCAAAATTAATGCGATCCTCGAAGAAAAATGCGAGTACAATGTGAACGAGGTTCATCCGGTGACCGTCACCGGAAGCGGCAGCGCAAACGTTACTGCTTCATTCGCAACTCCTTTTTCCGCGGAGAACAAAGTAGCTCTTTTGATCTATCGCGTGGCAGATGATTCCTTATCGCTTCTTGCCTGCATTGAACCGAAGATCAATCAAGACGGCAGTCTCACGGTGAATAACTGGAGCTGGACCGGTGATCTTATCGTTTTAACCGTCACTAACAGCGATGCGATCGCATCGGATCCGGTGTATGCCGATGGGTACTATGTTGTCGGCACGATGAACGATTGGAAGCCGGTTGCTGCATATAAGATGATGGAAAACCCTGCCAACACGTCAGAGCAGGTGCTGTTTGGCGTAAAGTTGGATGCGCAAGCCAAGCTGAAAGCGCAGAAGGTTGAAAACGGCGGTGAAAGCAATTATTGGTACCCGTCGGAAATGGATAACGTTTATGTCGTTTCAGAGACGGGCTATTACGATATCTATCTCAGACCGGATGGCAGCGGCGACAGCGCTTGGCACTGGGGATATCTCTTTGTACAGCCTGCCTCGCGGGAAATCCTCTATGATTCCGAGATGACCAATGGCATCGTGACGGGTGCTGATTCGGCCGTAATCGGCGATGTGGTCACGTTGACCGTAGATAATGTAGCGACCGGGTATGAATTGAGAACGCTGACGGTCAAAGAGGGCGAGAACGTGATTGCAACGACTCCTGTCGAGAACGAAGAGGGCAAGTATACGTTCACAATGCCGTCGAATAACGTTACCGTAACGGCGGAATTTGGTCTTATTCCGGTTGCAAAAATCGGCGAAACAAAATATGAAACGCTCCAGGCAGCTGTGGATACTGCGGCCGAAGGCGACACCATCGTGATGATCGCGGATACAAAGCTGACGGCAACCGTGAACATTGCAAAATCGATCACCCTTGATCTGAACGGTAAGACGATCGACGGTTTGGGATTGAAAGAGGTTCTTTATATCTCCGATGGCTTGTTCACGATGGATGACAGCAGTGAAGGACAAGTCGGCGTGATTCAGGGCGGCGAATACGTTGGAGGCGAGTCCACAACACTTCGTCTTATTAACAATGGAAGCGCGGATCTGAAAGGAGGCACAGTCCTTTCGCAGTCTTCCACAAGTTCTCCGCAAACGAGAGCCCATGCTGTTCAAGGAGATGGAAAAGATGTTACGCTGAATGGTGCAACGATTCATACAATAGCGCCAGACGGCAGCAATTCGTACTGCTTCTATGGAAAAACTCTCATCGTCAACAGCGGTTTGATTCTCCATGAGGAGAATACTCATTATGCCATTACGAATTTTGACGGCGGGAAGATTATTGTCAACGGAGGAACGATCCGGAGCAACAGCATTGCTCTGTTTGATGGCATGTACGGCGAGGGGATCGAGATAAACGGAGGAGATATTTACAGCAAAGGAAGAATGTTCGCTTGGTGGCGCGATAATGACGAACTAACGATAACTGGAGGAAAGCTAACCTCCGATGTGGATTTGTTTGATTCATGGAGCGCACAGCATACAAATGCAAGCATCTCTGGCGGTTATTTCAGCAATTCAGTTCCTGAAAATCTTTGCGCGGAAGGCTATGTTCCGAGCGAGGCCATTACCGATGGTGAATACGCCGGAATGTATACCGTTCTGAAGCAAAGTTCCATCACGATTGCGGAGGGAATCGAGAACGGAACCGTAATTTCGGATAAGGAAAAAGCATTAACCGGCGAAACAATTACGCTGACGGTTACCCCCGCAGATTCGTATGATCTGGATACATTGACGGTCTTTGCCGGTGAAACGGAAGTGGAAACGACCCAGGTCGAGAACGAAGAGGGCAAGTATACGTTCACAATGCCTGCAGCAGACGTTACGGTTTCCGCAACGTTTAAGGAGCTTGCGCCGAAAGCGTATGCCGCGATCGACAGTACCGGAACGGTTCTGACATTCTATTATGATGATCAGTATAAGACTCGCGAAGGCGCATACGATGTGGATCTGGAAACGAAGGTAATTGCTTATTACGATACGTCTTTATGGTTCAGCACGCACAGTACAATTCAGAAAGTTGTGTTTGATGAAACATTTAAAGATGCTAGACCCGTTTCCACGGCGAACTGGTTCGTTCAGATGACGGAGCTCACGGAGATTGAGCATCTTGACTATTTGAATACCAGCGAAGTTACGACCATGGAGTATATGTTCGCATACTGCAAGAGTCTTACAACGCTTGACGTCAGCACTTTTGATACAAGCAAAGTAACAAATATGGGCTATATGTTTGGTCGTGTTCCTCCTGGAGAATATGCCGGTGGCTGCTCGAGCCTGACAAGCCTTGATCTGAGCAATTTTGATACCAGCAATGTTACCAACATGCGCGGGATGTTCTCGGAGTGCCAAAGCTTGAGATATCTGGATGTTAGCAGCTTTGATACAAGCAAAGTAACCGACATGTATGCTATGTTTGGTACAAGCTATTATACTAATATTCATGATGGAACATTCGGCTATCCGGGCTGTGACAGTTTGGAAGAATTGGATTTAACGAGCTTCAACATGAGTAGCATCCAAAATACGGGATGCATGTTTGCGAGAAGCACGAAGCTTAAGACAATCTATGTTAATGATTCATGGAATGTGCAGAACGTAGCCGAGTCCGCACGTATGTTTTATGACTGTCCCGCTCTTGTCGGCGGCGCAGGGACAGCATTTGATGCAAATCATATTGACAAAGATTATGCCATCATCGACGGTGGCACGGACAATCCCGGTTATTTGACGCAGGGTGTATTTTACACGATCACCGTGCGGGATGCGCAGAACGGCACCGTAACCGCAAGCAAACAACAGGCAATGGCAGGCAAAACCATCACCTTGACGTTCACACCGGAGGAAGGGTATGAGCTTGAGCGTGTAACGGTACAGGAACCAGTCATCGGTCACAATGCGAGATATACGATCGATCAGTTTGGCCCGAGAAAGACGACCGAATTTGTTATGCCTGCGTGCAATGTAACGGTGTATGTCATATTTAGAGAGAAGGGCGCACCCGTTGCGGATGGATACTATCTTGTTGCGAGCGAGTGGGACCACTATGCCATGACCGATGCCAATCGCCTGGTGAAACCGGACGGAGAAGATGATTATGTCTTGGAAGGCGTAACGCTTCCGTACCGAATGAGCGTAGTGGAAGTCAAAGACGGAAACATCGTTAAGGACTTCCCTGAGAATGGCGACTGGATCGTCGGTGCCGCATATCCGAATCCGGTGGATGTCTACTTCAACCCGGAGGTTGTCCCGGCGTGGCAGAATGCACAGCCGGCATTTGACGGAAATCTCTTTATTGATGACGCAGCCTTTGTTGCGAAACTCGTCCCGGCGGACGATGCAACGAACGTAACATATTTCCGTACGTTGCAGGAAGCGATTACTGCCGCAAACGATGGCGACACAATCGTGATGATCGCGGATTACAATACGATTCAGGACTTTACGATTGATAAAGAGATTATTCTAGATCTGAACGGGAAGACGATTTTCGGCGAACAAGATACAGAACACGGGAATCGCTTTGGCTTTGTCACGATACAAGGCACAGAAGAAAAAGCGGCTAAGTTGATTATCGTTGATAGCAGCGAAAACAACACGGGCGTTCTTTCCAGAGGCGAGGGACGTGGTTATACAATCTTAGTACAAGGACCCTATGCAAGAGCGGAGTTTAATGGAGGCCTCATTTCTACTCTTGTCGGGCCTACGGTAGGAATTTATGACCATGCCAGTGTAATTGTCGATGGCTCATCAATGTATTCTGAGCATGGCCAGACGCTGAGTATTATCAGCGGAAGTTCAGTAATTATGAAGAGTGGATTCATCAAATCCGAGACAACAACGCCGATCTTTTCCGCGGTGAATGTTTTAGGCAACGAAGGAGAAGATTATCCATCCTTTGAGCTCCAGGGAGGAACGATTGAAGCGACATTGACGCCCGCAATTACAGTATCCTATGGGCAGGCAAAAATCAAGAACGGGAAGGTTGTCGGCGGCGTGTCCGGAGGAGTCGATCAAGCCGATGTCTTTACAAGAGATGATGCTGATGTGCAGATTTCCGGCGGCTATTTCAGACAGCCGGTTCTGCAAGAGAATTGCGCGGAAGGCTATGTTCCGAGCGAGGCCATTACCGATGGCGAATACGCCGGAATGTATACTGTAGTTCGAGGTGTAATCGTTACGTTTGAGACGGACGGCGGTGAACCGGTACCGGAAAAGCAGGTCTTTGCAAAGGGCGGAAAGGCAACGGAACCCACCGAGACTCCGATCAAGGCAGAGTTTGTCTTTGATGAATGGGTGGACGAAAACGGAGATCCGTTCGACTTTGAGACCGAACTGACCGAAGATATCGTACTCACTGCGAAGTGGAATGCAGCGGTTGCCAAGATCTCGCGCGGCGAAGGCGAATCTGCAGTTACGAGCTACTATGCGACGTTGCAGGATGCAGTTGCAGCCGCAGTCAACGGCGATACGATCGTCATGATCGCGGACATCTATACGGAAGAATCCGTTGTGATTACGAATAAGACGCTCACACTTGATCTGAATGGTAAGAGACTGGAGGGTCATAATGATGATACCGAAGGGATTTATGACGATGGAACGCATGATTGGATGTTCATCATTGTCGAGGGAGATTACTATTCAACAACAAGCAAGCTGATCATTGAAGACAGCAGTGAAGATCAAACCGGCTATATTACATCGTCCGGCGATAATTTGGGTGGCTGCACAATTAAAGTTGGAACAAGAGAGCTGCCCAGCGCAAGCGTCGAATTAAAAGGCGGTACGATTACGAACGATAGAAGAGGTTGGGTAATTTATGAATGGGGATTCTGCAGTGAAAGCATTATTGCAGGAGCCTACATATTCACGAATAATTCACCCACTACTGTGTTTGTGGCGAATGGAAACAGCCATCTGACGATGACGTCAGGAACAATTTATAATGGCTTTAGCAGTTTTGAGTATTCCAATCCGACTGCTTTAGTAATTGAATCTGATTCGTATTTCGTAATGAATGGCGGAACAGTGGAAAGCGCTTTCGGCATTGGGCTTTGGAGCAATGTTTCTCCTGAGATTCGGATTTATAACGGAGTAATCAAAGGTGCGAATGCAGCTGTACACGTTGGAATGTGGGATTGGGCACGGACAGACGAGTATAAGGATAAGTACGTACAACCTGTTTTAATCGAAGGTGGTGTTTTCATTGCAAACGATGGAAATGACATTTTTGACATTAATTCTTATACGATTCCTGAAGACATTACAGTAACCGACGGTTACTTCTCCAAGTCGGTGCCTCCGGAGTATGTGGTAGAGGGAAAGCTTTGCACGACGACTTTGACCAAAACGGTTGAGGGCGTAGAAGGCGACTTCTATTACATTGTCAACGCAATTGAAGCCACGCTGAATCCAGGCGAAGGCGCGTTCGCGGATGAAACAACCTCGAAGATGATTCTTGTTCCGGAAGGCGAGAAAGTTGAGGATGCGGTAGCGTACACGGATGATTACGTGCCGGCTAAGGAAGGCCATACGTTTACCGGATGGACGCCGGATGAGGCGGTAACGGCGGAGAGCAATTCGCGAACCGCAGAGTTTGAGATCAACAAGCATACGCTGACGGTGTATACGTACATCCAGTCTCCGGATGATATTCCGGTGGATCCTTCGGAACTCTATACGACATACGAGAACGTCCCGTTCGGAACGACGATCGCAGGGAATACGGATTATCTGCCGGAGAACCCGACGCGTGAGAACTATCTCTTCGTAAAGTGGCAGACGATTGATGGGAACGCAGTTCCTGCAACAATGCCGGATGAAGATCTCACCATTGTAGGTGTTTGGACTGGCAAGACAATCAATGTGATCTTCTTCAGCGGCGTACCCGGAGAGCTCGGAATCCTTGGAATGAAGACCTTTGAGTATGGAAAAGCGGTTGACATTCGTGCTGCAGCGGATGAACTCGGTTTAATTGAAGAGAAGATTGCAGAACTGAAGACTGCAAAAGAGACTTCTGAAGGCAAAAAGTTCGTTCTGGGTGAAGGTGACGCAATGTGGACACCGATCCTGCCGAATGTGAAGTCCTTCGCGACCAGAGATATGGTTTACAGCCTGAATTGGATCGAGGTACATACGGTCAAGTTCATGGAAGGTGAATCGATCCTGAAATCGGTCGACGTTGTAGACGGCAAGAAGGTCGCTGAACCGACAGCGGAGGAAGTGGAGAGAACCGGCTATACATTTGATGGTTGGTTCATCAAGGTTGGCACTGCAGAAGTCGCATATGACTTTGATGCAAAGGTAACCGATGATCTTGCGATTACCGGAAAGTGGACGATTAATCAGTACAACGTTACATTCGTGAATGACGATGGAACAGAGCTGAGCAGCAAGGATTACGATTACGGTACCCCTGCTTCTGCGATTGAAGTACCCGATGATCCGACAAAGCCTGCTACGGAGGAGAAGTCCTTCCAGTTCAGCGGATGGAACCCGGCAATTCATGATGTTGGAACAGAAGATGAAACGTATACTGCAACGTATACGGAGACCGACAATGTTGCGAAGATTGTAACGGCAGAGGAGACGAAGTACTTTGCTTCCCTGCAGAACGCGATTGACGCAGCGAATAAGGATGATACGGTTATCCTGTTGAAAGACATTCAGCAGACAGAGACTGTGAACATCACGAAGACGGTAACCCTTGACCTGAACGGCAATACGATTGATGGACTTAGGTTGGAGCGTGTGATCGTAGTCTCGGATGGCCTGTTCACGCTTGATGACAGCAGTGAGGAGCAGACTGGTAAAATCCTGGGAGGAAGTCACGTTGGTACGTTCTCGGCCGGAGGAAACAGTGCTTATACTCTTTGGGTAAAGAATAGTGCTAGCGCTGATCTGAAGGCAGGAACGATTTTAACGCGGACCTTGGAAAACAATAACGGCAATCGTGGCTTTGCACTTTATACAAGTGAATCAGCGAAAGTCGAACTGAATGGCGCAAAGCTTCAAAGCGATGCGCTCAGAGGGAATAATTCCTTCACTGTATATTTGAGCGCGCCCAATGGTGGTTCGTTTATCATGAATAGTGGATCCATTATTCAAAACGAGCCGAATAGCGATGCGATCTTGCTCTTTGGTGGAGCATTTGAAATGAACGGCGGCGAGATCAGGAGCACCTATACTGCACTGTTCTTCGGACATGACAGCCATGGTGCTACAATCAACGGCGGATCAATGTATGCAGAGCAAAATGTATTTACTTGGTGGTGTGATACAGAAAAAGATGTATTGACAATCACCGGCGGTGTGTTCACCTCCGACAATCACATTTTCCAGGAGAATGAGTATTATCGTCCGACACAAGTAAATGTTTCCGGTGGATATTATGCGGAGCCGGTACCTGCAGATTATTGCGCAGAAGGATATATCCCGAGCCCGATGATCACGGAAGGCGAGTATGCGGGAATGTATACTGTCGTAAATGCTGTAACGGTCACATTCGATTCAGACGGCGGAGATCCGGCACCGGAGGCACAGGTGATTGCGATCGGTGGAAAAGCAGAGGAACCGGAAGAGCCCACAAGAGGAACGGATACATTCCTCGGTTGGTTTGCGCCAGATGCCGAAGAATCGTTTGACTTTGAAACGGCCATTGAGCAGGATCTGACATTGACGGCAAAGTGGGAAGAGAAAATTGGTTCTGCAACGTACAGTTATTCGCTGACGCTCTCTGACAGCATTGACATGAATTTCAAAGTCAAGAATCTTGCTGAAGGAACGGATCCGAAGGATTACACCATTGAATACACATTCAACGGCGTGACCAAGAAACAAGCGCTTGAGAACATGGATATCAATTCTGTTGTTGTGGCAAGCTGCTATGCTATGCAGATGACAGACGATGTGCACGTAGTCGTTCGGTATAAAGAAACCGTGATTAAGGATGTCATTAAGACGGTGCGCGGATACTGCGAAGAAGTGATTGCGCTGTACAAGGATTCTTCGAGCGAGAAATATCAGAAACTTGTTGAGCTTTGCAAAGCGACTTTGGATTACGGAACATATGCGCAAAAGCAGTTCAACTATAACGCTGATTCGGATGAGACGCTGGCAAATCGCGGAACTGACAAGACGGATGTTGCGGCAGTTGTTATTCCCGAATCGCAGAATGTGATGGAAGGTAATTGTACAGGAATCATCGGCTCCAGATTTGCTATGACGACTTCATCCAAGATTACCTTGAGCGTTCGTTTCGTCCATACGGCGGATGCCAATATGGAAGACTATAAGTTCTTCTTAACGGTGAACGATGGGGAAGAAACCGAAGTAACTGCTGTTGAGGACAACGGAAGATACCTTGTTGCCATCAGCAACATAGCGACACACGATCTTGGAAATACTTATAAGGTCCGAGTGGAGCATAGTGATGAGACGACTTATTCGTTAACGACAAGCCCGGTGACGTACATGTATAAAGCGGCGACTGCCGGCGTTCAGACGAATCTGAACAAAGCACTCTATCAGTATTATGTGGATGCAAAAGCATTCTTTGCATTCAATTGATTGCTGCAAGTAATAAGATGGAAACGTGAAAAGGAATAGCGCAAGGTATTCCTTTTCACAGAACGATTTTGATTAAAAAAGGAGAAATACAATGAAACAGTTTTTTATGGAACCCGAAGTTGAAGTGATTCGGTTGGATGGCGCAGATATCATCACGAGCAGTGATCAGGATCAGTGCAATTGCAGCGGAGAAACTGCTGACATCGCGGCATAATACGCCAAACGGATAGAAAAGTTTTTATCGGGCGACAGGCGGGTTCGACCGTCTGTCGCTTTAGGCGTTCTTACTATGAAACCCATTTGCAAAGCGAATCAAACGATTGAAAAATTGCTCGGGCCTCAAATCGAAGATCCGGCGAAAACGTATCGAACAGCAAATCATTGTCTCGCAGTGAAATGTGAAGATGGAACCTTGTTGTTTCATACGTTAACTGGCATGCTTCTTTTGATGGAACCGGATGAAGATGAGCAGATGAACCGTACGTTTCTTCTTCGAAATTGGTTTTTGGTTCCGGATACATTCGATGAACAGAAGCAAACGAAGGACTTGCGAGCTCTTTTGCAAACAATTCAGGTAAAACCAAATCAAATTACCGGATTTACAATCTTAACGACAACGGATTGCAATGCCCGATGCTTTTACTGCTATGAACTCGGACGCAAACGAACGAACATGGATGAAGAGACGGCGCGAGACGTAGCTGCATATATAATCCGTGTTGCAAATGGTGAGCAGGTAAAGATACAATGGTTTGGAGGAGAACCACTTACGAATCGCCGTGCCATCGAGATCATTTGCGAAAAGCTTCGGGAGAGCGGAGTCGGATTTGAGTCTTCAATGGTTACAAACGGATATGAGTTGGATGCGAAAACGGCTGCGTGCGCACGGCAAGACTGGAATCTCAAATCGATCCAGGTCACACTGGATGGTATGGAAGAAACCTATCGTCGCACGAAAGCATACGTAGATCGTCCCCAAAGCCCACTTACGGTTGTTTTGGATCATATCGATTCAGCATTGCAGGAAGGAATTGAAGTATCGATCCGATTGAATATTGACGCAAACAATGCGTCAGAAATGGAACAACTGATCGAACTGCTTCATTGCCGGTTCGGAGGTCGAAGCAACCTTACGGTATATTGTGCGCTTCTCCGTGCGTTTACCGGAAAAATTTCTGCTTTCGCATCGGAGCAAGCAGCGGCAGAAAAGGTCCTGGAATTATTTCAGAAACTCGAGAGATATGGGTTCACAAAACATAAGCCCATTCGGACAGAGTTGAAAACAAGTGCTTGTATGGCAGATAATGATTCGCATGAGGTGATTGTACCAGATGGACGAATCGGAAAATGTGAACATTACAGCGAAACGGAATTGGTCGGAAGCATTTATTCATCGCAAAAAGATAGGAAACAGATTCAAGCGTGGAAAGAGCCGGTAGGAACAAGAAAATCCTGCAAAAATTGCCCGTTGTATCCTCGATGCTATCAGTTGGTGAAATGCGATTGGACGACTGTTGACTGTTCGGAATCTTCCAGAATCCTCCATCACGCACAATTGGAACGTCAATTGTTGGATGCTTATGAGAACTATAAACAGGAAAAACAATCGGAGAAAAGAGCATGAAATTGAAATCGAAGATGACCTTGATGGAGCTAGGAACATCATATGTTGCTGTTCCTGTGGAGCAAAAGACCGAAAATGATCATTATCTGATTCGATTAAATGAGACTGGAAAAAGTGTTTGGGAAGGGTTGACCGAAGGGCTTTCTGCGGAAGCAATTGCAGAGCGACTAACCCAACAATATGATGTTAAACTGGATAGGGCTATGAAGGCTGTCCAAAACGTGATAAAATCGTTACGCGAAGGAGGCTTGTTGGAAGAATGAAACGATCCTATTTATTTGCAATCTTGCTATGCATGGTTCTGCTGCTGGAGATCGGATGCAGCTGTACCTGCGCAGTACAAGAAACCAAGGAATCCACCATTCCTACGGAGACCGAGGTCCCTATGGCGAAAGAAACGGTCACAAGTCAAATTGATAAACCGACAGAGATTCCTATCGAAACGGAGGAACCCTTGCCTTCTGCAACGCTGGAACCGACTCCTGTACCGGAGTATGAACTGGATACATCTGAGGAAGAAGCGTGTTTGCATAAAATGCTGATCGGAACAGAGCTGGATGGCGAGATTGTATATGTGTGTGAAGCGTGCGGTAAGGAGTTCTTCTCAGATCAGATCAATCCCGAGGGAAAAGAACACACATATCGTCAGGTCGCATATCAGCCTTCGACATGTATTGAAAAAGGCCATGCAGAATATGAATGTACCAATTGTGAGGCGCATGTAACCGTTACACTTGAAAAATCGGCACATAAGGAAGCTGTTGATCCAGCTAAGCCGGCAACCTGTAAAGATCGTGGATTGACAGAAGGACGACACTGCACAGTATGTGGAAAAGTTCTTGTGAAACAGCAGAGGACTGCTTATGCAGAACATTCTTACCGAGACGGAAAGTGCATTTGGTGCGGAAAAGCTGCGCAAGGAGAGGAAGCTGATTGGAACGGTGGATACGAATTACCGGATATTCCCATTCCCTAACTCGGCGGTGTGAAATCTTTTCTGTAAATGGCGGTCTTCTGCGATATGACCGTTGATTGGGTGGGCCGAATGGCAGATACTGTCATTCGGCTCTTGGTTTAGTTATACCGGAATCAGGCGGGTCTGTCAAGGGCGCCCGCTTTG
>JAEEGL012759487.1_pt1 | contig 17705 bp, 18 predicted proteins | sample 9134231 | NCBI WGS metagenome assembly JAEEGL01 (sample SAMN16246548, study PRJNA631951) | gut metagenome | biome: gut microbiome; feature: rumen; material: fiber-attached | host: Bos | place: Iran: Karaj | collected 2018-10 | reverse complement strand
GTACCATTATTGAAACTGGTATAGATATTCCTAATGTTAATACGTTGATAGTTATTGATGCTGATAGATTTGGTTTATCTCAGCTATATCAAATTAGAGGTAGAGTTGGTCGTAGTGATAAGTTTGCTTATTCTTATTTGATGTATAAACCATATAAAAAATTAACTGAAGGAGCTGTTAAGAGACTTAATGTTATCAAAGAATTTACTGAATTAGGATCTGGATTTAATATAGCTTCTCGTGATTTATCTATTAGAGGTGCTGGAGACATCTTGGGTTCAGAACAAGCTGGATTTATTGATAGTGTGGGAATTGATTTATATTTAAAAATGCTAAATGATGAAGTTGAATATAGAAGAAGTGGAATCGAAAAAGAAGAAAAAGAAGAAAAGAATACTTCTTATTTAGATGTATCTACTCATATTAGTGATGAATTTGTCTTTGAAGATGAATTAAAGATTGAGATTCATAAATTGATCGATACTATTGATTCTCAAGAGCAATTTGATTTGGTTAAAGAAGAATTAGAAGATAGATTTGGTAAATTAGATGAGAATACTATTATTTATATGTATACTAAGTGGTTTGATAAACTTGTAGATTTATTGAATATAATTAGTGTTAATAATACACGTAACTTTATTGAAATGGTGTTTTCTAAAGAAACAATTTCTAATTTAGATATGGAAGATGTATTTGTTTTAGCTTATAAGATTACAGATAGATTTAAATTTCAAGCTAGAGGTAAAGATGTAGTTATAAGTTTAAATACAATAAGAATAGATAAACATCCTGTTTACTACTTAGTAGAATTATTAGACAAAATTTATAAAATATATAGAAAAAATATTGATAATTAAAATTAAAATGTTATATTAAAATAGGTGATGTTAATGGAAGATACAAAGAAACTTAAACAACAACATTTTGATTCTTATAAGAAGAGTGTTATTGATCTTATTACTAATAATAGTAATTTATTATTAAAAGAAGATATAGCTAGTCTTATAAAGAAACCACCTTTAAATTCTATGGATAGGATTAAGAATAAATTAGTGAGTGTTGCGAAGAAAAATGAACTTGTTGTTGATTCAGAAAAATTAGAATTATATTTAGAAAAGTATAGAGAAGATATTTTAAAGAGATTAGATACTTTTATTAAAAATAGAGTTGATTATTATTCTAAAGTAGTTAATAAATATAAACTAAATGATACTATTAAAGTATTAAAAAAAGATATTAATTCTTTTGATAAGAAGATTAAGAAAGATATTAAAGATACTATAGTAAATTCTCTTAATAAGAATATTACTAATAATATCTCTAAGATAATTAAAAATCTTGATGATAAAGAGATTAAAGCTATTAATAAATATTTAAATAGTATTTATATTAAGGATTTGTTAGAAAATATTGATATCAAAATACTAGTTAAAGATGCAACTATGATTAATTCAATTAAAGAAGCTACTGATACTTATTTATTTACTTTGAGTAATTCAAGATTATTTAATGATTTTGATTGATGTATTTAAGAAGATGTTTTATCTTCTTTTCTTTTGAAACAATTGAATAAATTGACAATATCAACTTTTTGTGGTATAATGTGCACACATTTTGATGAGGGGGTTGTTTTATGAAAAAGGAACATCAATTTGTTGCGAAAATAGCTGGTATTTCATTTTTATCTTCATTTTTAACTTGTCTTGGTATGGATGTTGTTAGACTTTATAACGATGAAATAGAAAATCTAAAGATGCATAATAAAGAATTAGTTATGGAAATAGATGATGCATATTATAATGGATTAAATGATGCATATATTCAACGTTCTTATGAAGAAAATAGTAAATATGTAGTAGTTCAAACTGATAGAAATCATCCTGCTTGGGATTATTGTGCAGTTGAGGATTTAGTTGTTGTGACTAATGATAATAGTGAAACTACTTTAGTTGATACTAATACTCATTATTTTTATAAGAATGTATTGGATTATTCTAAATTAGATAGTTTTGAGGATTATCTTGTTAGTGTTTTTCCTAAAATATCTGATTATGATACTAGAGAGTTTATAAAGAATATTATATCTAATGATAAAAGTAAAATAGAAATATTAGATGATAAAATGTTATCAGAATTACATATAAATAATACATCATATGATTTTATCAAAATAGAATCAAAGTATATAGATGATGCTGGATATTTAAATTCTAATGTAGCTGATGTTGAATTAGAAAAAACAAAAACTAGAAGAAAATAATAAATAAGCTTTTTGAAGTGGGGGGATTATAATGAATAATAACAAAGATAATAAAGCTTTATTAGGATTATTAGGTATGTCACTAATAATCAATGTAGTAGCTGGTTTTGATAATATTAGTTTAGAAAGAAAAGTTAAAATGTCAGAGATGAAAATTAATAATTTAAAAAGTAGCTATGAAGAATTAATTGAAGAATCTTATAAAGAAGGATTAAAAAAAGCAATCGTTGATCGTGCTTACGTAGAAGACAGAAAATATGTAGAAATTGAAACTAATAGAGGTAATCGTGCTTGGGATTATTTTGCGGTTGATGATTTAGTTGTTGCTACAACTGAAGAAAATGAACATATATTAGTTGATACAAATGCACATTATTATTATGATGAAGTTTTAGATTGTTCAAAAATAGAAAGTTTTGAAGACTACTTAACTAATGTTTATTTTCAATCTAATGATAATGATACTAAAGAATGTATACAACACATTATATCAGGAGGAGAATGGAATATTGAAACTGTTGATAGAGATAGATTATTAGATTTAGGTATTGATAAAACTTCTTATGATATATTGTTGCTTGGAAGTACAATTTCATCTGATAATAAGGTAACTGAATCAATAGTGAATATAGAAAATAATAAAACATATCGAATTAAAAGATAGGGATTCATAAGAATCTCTTTTCTTGTGTTCTATTGATTTTAAAAGGATGTTGTGTTATGATTATGCATATTTGAAATGTGATGAGGAAGAGTTTTATAGTTATATAATTATTAAAGAGAGCTTATGTAGGTGAGAGATAAGTATAATTAGACTATAAAATATGGCTTCTGAACTTCTATATCGATATGTAGGTATAGACGTAGAAAGTGCGTTAACTTTAATGAGTGTAAGATTATTACAAGTAAGGTGGTACCACGGTGATTCGTCCTTATGTGATAATCTTTTTTTATTAAAAAGGAGGTAATATTATGAAAGAAAAATATTATATAAGTACTGCAATTACATATACTTCAGGAAAGCCTCATATAGGTAATACATATGAGATTGTTTTAGCTGATGCAATTGCGAGATATAAAAGATTAAAAGGATTTGATGTTTATTTTCAAACAGGTACAGATGAACATGGTTTAAAGATTGAAGAAAAAGCTAAAGCTAGAGGGCTTGAACCTCAAGCTTTTGTTGATGAAGTAGCTGCTGAAATTAAGAGAATTTGGGATTTAATGAATACAAGTTATGATGAATTTGTTAGAACTACTAATCCTGAGCATAAGAAAAAGATTCAACATATTTTTAAGAAAATGTATGATAATGGGGATATTTATAAAGGAGAATATAAAGGTTTATATTGTACTCCTTGTGAATCTTTCTGGACTGAATCTCAATTAGTAGATGGAAAATGTCCTGATTGTGGAAGAGAAGTTAATGAACAAAGTGAAGAAGCTTATTTCTTTAGATTATCTAAATATCAAGATAAGTTAGAAGATTTATTTACTAATAATACTTATTTTGTTCAACCAGATGCGAGAAGAAAAGAGATGTTAAATAACTTTATTAAACCTGGTGTTCAAGATCTATGTGTTTCAAGAACTTCATTTAAATGGGGAATTCCAGTAGATTTTGATGAAGGACATGTTGTTTATGTTTGGTTAGATGCTTTATCAAACTATATTACTTTCTTAGGATATGATGTTGATGAACAGTCTGATAAGTTTAAAAAGTACTGGCCATGTGATCTTCATTTGATTGGAAAAGATATTATTAGATTCCATACTATTTATTGGCCTTGTTTCTTATGGAGTTTAGGTGTTGAACTTCCTAAACAAGTATTTGGACATCCTTGGTTATTAACTGGTGATGATAAGATGAGTAAATCAAAAGGTAATGTTATTTATGCTGATGATTTGGTTGATTTATTTGGAGTAGATGCAGTTAGATTTTATCTATTAAATGAAATACCTTTTGCGAATGATGGAACTATTACTTATGATTTAGTTATTGATAGAGTTAATTCTGAACTTGCTAATACTTTAGGTAACTTAGTACAAAGAACTATTTCAATGGGAAATAAATACTTTGATGGTAAAGTTTCTAATAAGAAGGTTAGTGAAGATGTTGATACTGATTTTATTAATTTAATTAATGGATTAGATAAAAAGGTAGAAAACTGTATGGAGGATTATCATATTTCGGATGCTTTAGCTGAAATATTTACTGTATTAAGAGCTAGTAACAAATATATTGATGATACAACTCCATGGATTTTAGCTAAAGATGAAGCTAAACAAGATAGATTAGAGACTGTTTTATACAATTTACTTGAATCTATTAGAGTTTGTGGATCTTTACTATTACCATTTTTACCAGATACATCTTGCGAAATCCATAAACAAATTAACAATAAAAAGACTGATTTATCTTACTTAGAAGATAATAGTTATGAATTAGGACAACCTAGTCCATTATTCCAAAGAATTGATAAAGATAAATTAGATTTATAGGAGCTTAGCTCCTTTTTTAGGAGGTATATATGTATATAGATACTCATTGTCATATTTCAATTGATGATTATGATGATATAGAAAAAGTAATAGAAGAAGATTTTGAAGTAGTTGATAAAATAATTATTTCTGGATGTTCAAAAGAGTATATTAGAGAAGCTATTTCTATTGCAAATACTCATGATAATATCTTTGTTACAATAGGTTATCATCCTGATCAAGTAGATTGTTGTACTAATGATGATCTAAAAGAATTAGAAGAATTACTTGTTCATCCTAAAGTGGTTGGAGTTGGAGAAATAGGATTAGATTATCATTATGAAAAAGATAAGAAAGAGGCTCAAATAGAATTATTTGAGAAACAATTAGAGATTGCTGAAAGATTTAACTTACCTGTAGTTATTCATAGTAGAGAAGCTACTGAAGATACTATTAATACTTTAAAAAAGTTTAAAGTACATGGAATAATTCATGCTTTTAGTGGTAGTTATGAGACTGGTAAGGAATATATAAAAATGGGATTTTTACTTGGAATTGGTGGAGTTGTAACATTTACTAATTCTAATTTAGGAGAAGTAGTTGGAAAACTAGGAGTAGACCATTTAGTTCTAGAAACAGATAGTCCTTATTTGATACCTCATCCATTTAGAGGAAGAGGTATGAAAAACTCTTCTAAATATATTCCTTTCATTGCAAAGAAAGTGTCTGAAGTAACTAATGTTTCTCTTGAGGATGTTGGTAATATAACTAGTGAGAATGCTATATCTTTGTTTGACTTGAGAACTAAATAGTGTTATTCTTTTATTGATAATAGGGTGATATATTATGAGAAGAAATGTATTTATATTAGTTTTAATATTACTGTTGATTTTATTTGCTATATATAAGAATACTGATAAACCTGATACTAATAAAAATTATGTTTATATTGAAGATAACGAAGAGTTAGTTATTGAAAATATATTACCTTTATCTGATGAAGTTGGATCTTCTTTTTCTAGATCTAATTCTAAATCTAATGTTTATTATAAATTTAAGATTAAAAACAGTTATGAAGATAAAGTTAAATATAAAATATTATTAAAAACAAAAAATGGTAATGCTTTTATAAATGATAGATATGTTAAAATACTATTGAGTGATAAAAATAACGTAACTAAAAAAGAATATATTGCTGATACAACTAAGACTATTATTGGACTAAATAAGTTTAATAATAAATATGTTGTTTATAGTGGTAGTTTAAAGGGAAATGGTGAAGAAGAATTTATTCTTAGATTATGGATATCTAATGCATCTACATATGATGATGAATTAATTTTTGATGGACAGTTATCCGTTTATAGTTACTAGGAGGATTTATGAATAAAAAGGTTTTGAATTTGTGCTTGTGTATTAGTTTTGTTGTTATATTAGTATTAGTAATCTCAGTGTACTCATTTTATAAGACACCTAAAGAGGTAGTTACTAAAAAGTTAAATGGAGGTAATATCTCTTTAACTTATACTGATGAATTTAATGGATTAACTATTAGAAAATGTGTTCCTTTAAATGATAATAGAGGAATGAAATTAGATAGTGCTGATATGTTTTTTGATTTTTCTGTTACTACTGAGTTAGATGATGCAGAAAGTATTGATTATGAAATTTCAGTACAAAAAGATTCTTCTTTATCTACTACATTAGATGAAAATATTAGAGTTTATTTAGAAACTGTTAAGAATGAAAGATATGTTGGTGTATTTGGACCAGAGATATATGAACCAAGTACTGAAAAATCCAAGTTAGGTACTGATGTTGGTTATATGCCAGTATATAAAGTTAATAAGACTAATAATTCTACTGATAAGTATAGATTAAGAGTTTGGTTATATGATAAAGCTGTTTTTGATAAGAGAGCAGTACAAAATATAACTATGAAAGTTTATGTTACAGGAAAGGCTAATTAGTAGTCTTTTTTTGTGTAAAGTAATAATTTTTTTTAAATAATCTATATATTTAAAATTAATCTTTATATTATAATTGTTTTACGAGGAGAGGTTTATGAATATTCATAATCAAAAAGTAAGATTAATAGATAAAGAATTACCATTTATTGATAAATTAAAATATGTTACTAAATTTGTAAGTAATGCTTTTTTTATTGCGATTTTACTTAGTATTTCTATTGTTTCTATATTAGCTATTGTTTATATAGGAGATAGATTTATTAATATGAATAATGGTAAAAAACCTATCTTTGGAGCATATGTTGTTGCTACACCTAGTATGGTACCTACATTAATGGTTAATGATGGTATCATTGTTAAAAGACAAAATGACTTTGTTGTTGGAGATATTATTACTTTCGATTCTGAAGATCCATCATTCTTAGGTTTAAATATTACTCATAGAGTTGTTCACAAAGAGAAATTAACTAATGGAGAATATGTTTATAAGACTAAAGGTGATAATAATAAAGTAGAAGATCCTACTACAGTTAGTTTAAAAAATATATATGGAAAAACAGTATTAAAAGTACCTAAAGTTGGTTATGTTAAAAATATAATTACTAATCCATTTGTATTAAGTTTTTGTTTAGTAGTTCCATTATTTATTATAATTGCTTCTAATTTTGGATTAGGAAGAAGAAAAGATGTTGAAGTTTTAGATTAATTTGTTATTATATTATTTATTGGTGATTTAATGGAAAAATATGATATTAAATTTAAGAAGAATCTTGGACAAAACTTTTTAAAAGATACAAATATCGTTAAAAGAATTGTTAATGTTGTGACTGATAAAGATAACTCTTTAGTTATAGAAGTTGGACCTGGTGGAGGTATTATGACTAGAGAATTATGTCAGTCTTTTAATAATGTTTTAGCTTATGAAATTGATGAATCTGTTAAAGATGAATTAAATAGTAGAATTAAAGATTTTAATAATATTGAAGTAATCTATAATGATTTTTTGAAATGTGATATTTCTAAAGATATTGAAAAATATAATTATGATAGATTATTCTTTATTAGTAATGTTCCATATTATATTACTTCTCCAATTATATTGAAATTAATTAATAGTAGAGTTTATTTTAATAAAATTGTTATGATGGTACAAAAAGAGGTAGGAGATAGATATACTTCTGTACCAAAAAATAAAACATATGGAGCTATTAGTGTAATTCTTCAATATTTTTATAAGATAAAAAAAGAGTTTATTGTCTCTAAAGGTAATTTTATTCCTCAACCTAAGGTTGATAGTGTTGTTGTCTCATTTGAACCAATAGATAGAAAAAATAAAGTAAATGATTTAGATAAGTTTATTAAGTTAGTTAATGATAGTTTTCAATTTAAGAGAAAGATTTTAAGAAACAATTTAAAAGAATATGATTTAGAAAAAATAGATGATGTATTAAAGAGATATGGTTTAGATCTTAATTGTCGTGCAGAGGAGTTGCCTGTTGAAATTTTTGTTGAAATATGTAATAAACTATAGTCCTTTCAATAACCTACATTTTAATAAAAGTGTTGCAATTTCGTGATTTTAATACTATAATTGTTATATAAAGTTTTTTTACTTTAAAGGGAGGAATTAAGACATGAAGATAACATCTGTTACAGTACGTAAGATCGAAAAAGAAGGATCTCGTATGAAAGGTATTGCATCTGTTTTACTAGATGATAGTTTCGCTGTTCATGATATCCGTATTATTGAAGGTGACAATGGTCTATTTATAGCAATGCCAAGTCGTAAAACTGCTACTGGAGGTTATAGAGATATCGCCCATCCTATTAATCCAGAAGTTAGAGCTATGTTCGAGGAAGCAATCTTTGAAGAGTATAAAAATGCTCCAGATGCTGAAGAAAAAGTTGAAGAAGATTAATTCTTCTTTTTTTTTGTAAAATTCATTGTAAAACCTATCTAAATATTTTGTAAACGGTTGTTAATTTTACACATTCTAATTATAATCTAATTAGATAGGTAGGTGATAATTTATGGCTAGGGTTAAAACTAAGAAAAAGAAACTAAGGCAAAAACCAATTGTTTATGTTGTTTGTCTATTTGTGTTGTGCCTATTTGCATTTGATTCTTTCAAATATTGTGAAGATATCTATAATGCTATAAAAGAGAAAAAAGAACTAACTCATAAATTATCAGATTTAAAAAATAAAGAAAAAGAATTAGAACTTGATGCAAATAAACTACAAGATAAAGATTATATAGCTAGGTATGCTAGAGAAAAATATTTCTATTCAAAAGATGGAGAATTAGTTATTAAAATACCAGAAGAAGAATAATTCTTCTTTTTTTTATAAATATGGTATAATACGTAGTGTTTGAGGGGATATTATGATTAATATTGAAGATAATTTTAAATTTAATAATAATGATGTTATCATCATTGGATGTTCTTCAGGTCCTGACTCTATGGCGTTAGTTGATATGATTAATAAATTAAAAGATAAATATAATCTTAAATTAATTGTTGCTCATGTTAACTATAATGTTAGGAAGGAATCAGTTGAAGAAGAGGATTATATTAGAGATTATTGTCAAAATAATAATTTGATTTTTGAATTTCTTAATATTACTGAGTATGGTGATGATAACTTTGAAAATGAAGCTAGACGAATTAGATATAAGTTCTTTGGTAGATTAGCTAAACAATATAAAGCTAAGTATGTTATGACTGCTCATCATGCTGATGATTTGATGGAAACTATTCTAATGAAATTAGTTAGAGGTTCTAATTTAAATGGTTATGCTGGCTTTAAGAGTGTTGTTCAAAGAAATGGATATAAAGTAGTTAGACCATTAATTAGTTATACAAAAGATGAATTAATTAAGTATAATGAAGATAATAATGTTAAATATTATATTGATAAAACTAATAGTGATCCCTTTTATACAAGAAATAGATATAGAAAGTATGTACTTCCATTTCTTAAAGAAGAAAATAAGGATGTACATAAAAAGTTTCTAAAATTTAGTAATACTATCTTAGAAGCATCTGATTATATTAATAAGATGGTCGATATCTCTCTTGATAAGTGTTATGAAGATAATAAATTAAATATTAATAAATTTAAGTTGGAAGATAAATTTATTCAAAAAGAAATGTTATATCGACTATTAAGTGATTATTATCAAGATGATTTGATTCTTGTTAGTGATAAACATATTGATTTGATATTAGATCTTATTTATAGTAAAAAGGCTAATAATAAGGTATTATTACCTAATAATATTAATTTTGTTAAAAAATATGATTATATTGAGATTATTGATAATAGTGATTTAGAAGTAGATGATTACTATTATGAATTTAATGATAGTATTATGTTATCTAATGGAAAGAAAATTGAAATGGTTTCTTCTTGTGATGATAATTCTAATACTATTATTAGATTAAATAGTGAAGAAATAAAATTACCAATTATTGTTCGAAATCGAAGAAATGGTGATAAAATAAAGATAAAGAATTTAAATGGTTCTAAAAAGATAAAAGATATCTTTATAGATGAGAAAATTGATATAAATGATAGAGATAAATGGCCTATTGTTTGTGATTCTAATGGTACTATTTTATGGGTACCTGGAGTTAAGAAATCTTCGTTTGACAAAAGTATAAATGATAGATATGATATTATATTGAGATATATATAGGAGGTAGTTTGTGAATAATAAAAAGATAAATAAAAGTGCGGTTAAAAGAGGTTTATTACCTTATTTGATGTTGATTGTTATATTTGTAGCAATGTTTTATGTTGTTACAGTTATGAATAATACAGTTCATGTATTAACTTATGATGAATTTATGAAGAAACTTGAAAAGAATCAAGTTACTGAAATAACTATTACTACTAAACAAAGTGCTTATACTTATGATGTTAGAGGTAAATTAAAAAAGTATAAAGAAGGTGAAACTTATTATGCCAGATTACCTTTATCAGATGAGGTGATGAGAATATTAGTTACTTCTAGTGAAGAGCAAGATATTAAGATGACTGTTAAGCCTGATCCAGAATCTGCTTCTTGGTTAGTTATACTTGTTAATGTTGTTCCAATAGTTTTGATATTAGTTATTGGATTCTGGTTCTTAAATAGAAGTTTAGCTGGTGGAAGAAATTCTATGGATTTCGGAAAGAGTAGAGCTAAATTAAATAGTGATGATAATAAAGTTACATTTAAAGATGTTGCTGGATTAAAAGAAGAAAAAGAAGAAGTTAAAGAGTTAATTGATTTCTTAAAGAGTCCAAAGAAATTCCAAAAGTTAGGTGCAAGAATTCCTAAGGGTGTATTATTATTTGGTCCTCCAGGAACAGGTAAAACATTACTTGCGAAGGCTGTAGCTGGAGAAGCGAATGTTCCTTTCTACTTTATAAGTGGATCAGACTTTGTTGAATTATTTGTAGGTGTTGGAGCTAGTCGTGTTAGAGATATGTTCCAACAAGCAAAAAGAACTGCTCCTTGTTTAATATTTATAGATGAGATTGATGCAGTTGGTCGTCAAAGAGGTTCTGGTATTGGTGGAGGACATGATGAAAGAGAGCAAACTCTTAACCAATTATTAACTGAGATGGATGGTTTCGGAGCTAATGAAGGAATCATTATCATAGCCGCAACAAATAGACCTGATGTTTTAGATCCTGCTTTATTAAGACCAGGAAGATTTGATAGACAAATTACAGTTAGCTTACCTGATGTTAAAGGAAGAGAAGAAATCTTAGGAGTTCATGCTCGTAATAAGAAATTAGCTAAAGGAGTTACTTTAGAGGCTTTATCTAAACGTACAGTTGGATTTAGTGGAGCTGATTTAGAAAACTTACTTAATGAAGCTGCTTTACTAGCTGTTAGAAGAAATAAAGAAGAAATAACTATGAGTGAAGTAGATGAAGCTACTGATAGAGTTTTAATGGGACCTGCTAAAACTAGTAGAAAATATACTGAAGAAGATAGAAAATTAGTTGCTTTCCATGAAGCTGGACATGCTGTTATCGGTATCAAATTACCTAATGCTAGTGATGTTGAAAAAGTAACTATTATTCCTCGTGGTACTGCTGGAGGATATAATATGATGGTTCCACCTGAAAAGTTATGTTCTACTAAAAAAGATTTATTAGAACAAATTACTGGTTTATTAGGTGGTAGAACTGCTGAAGAAATAGTCTTTAATGAAATTACTACAGGAGCTCAAAATGACTTTGAGAAAGCTACTAAGATAGCTCGTGCTATGGTTACTGAATACGGTATGAGTGATTTGGGACCAATGCAATTAGAATCTGATTCAGGTAGTGTCTTCTTAGGAAGAGATTATAATAAGGTTCAACATTTCTCAAATGAAGTTGCTAATGAAATAGATATGGAAATGAGAAAAATAATTAATAAATGTCATGATGATGCTACTAAAATTATTAAAGATAATAGAGATTTATTAAAATTGATTGCTGAAACTTTATTAGAATATGAAACTCTAACTAAAGAACAAATAGAATACTTAGTTGAACATAAAAAGATGCCTCCTGAAGATGAGGAAACTAATTTAGAAAAATTATCTATTACTAAATTAAAAGAGTTAGCTAAAGAGAAAAAAATCGAAGATTATGAAAAGATGAGTAAAGCTGAACTTTTAAAATCATTAGATGATACTATTTAAAAAGAAACATTATGTTTCTTTTTTTCTTGATTTTCTTTATAATTTTATTATAATAAAAAGCAGAAAAGGAGAAAGATTATGGCAAAGAAGGTTGTAGATAAGGAAAAACTTGAAAAAATTAAGGGTAAAGGAAAAGGTTTCATGGGTGAATTTAAAGAATTCATTATGCGTGGTAACGTTATGGATATGGCTGTCGGTGTTATTATTGGTGGTGCATTTTCAGGTATTGTTACAGCATTAACTACTGATGTTATCAATCCATTAATCAATGGAATTGGTGGAGCTGAAGTAGGTGGAACTATTAAGATCTATGGTGGTCAAGTTATTAAATATGGTGATTTCATTACAGCAATTATCAATTTCTTAATAATGGCTTTAGTTTTATTCTTAATTCTTAAAGGATTTAACAAATTAGCTAATCTAGGTAAGAAAAAAGCTGAAGAAGAAGTTACTCCAAAAACTGATGAAGCTTTATTACTTGAAGAAATTAGAGATTTATTAAAGAAACAAAAATAATAAGACACATCAATTTGATGTGTTTTTTTATGTTAAATGAGTTTGTTGAAAATAGAGTCTTATTATAGTATAATACGAATTAAGTTTGGAGGGGTTACAATGACTTGGAATATAGGAAATGTAACTATTAAAAATAAAGTTGTTTTAGCTCCTATGGCTGGAATATCTAATTCTGCTTATCGAAGAATTTGCAAGGAAATGGGAGTTGGATTGGTCTTTGCTGAAATGGTTAGTGATAAAGCAATAGTTTTTAATAATAAGAAGACTATAGATATGCTTTATATGACTGAAGAAGAAAGACCAATAGCTCAACAGATATTTGGTAGCGATGTTGATTCTTTTGTAGAAGCTGCTAAATATATTGAAGAAACTATGAAACCTGATATTATTGATATTAATATGGGTTGTCCTGTTCCTAAAGTAGCAGTTCGTGCTCAAGCTGGATCAGCTTTACTTAAAAATCCTGATAAGATCTATGAAGTTGTTAAAGCTGTTGTTGATAATGTTAATGTACCAGTTACAGTTAAGATACGTAGTGGATGGGATCAAAATCATATTAATGCAGTTGAAGTTGCGAAGATGATTGAAAAAGCTGGTGCTTCAGCAATTACTGTTCATCCACGCACTAGATCACAAGGTTATAGTGGAAAAGCTGATTGGAATATAATCAAAGAAGTAAAAGATAGTGTTTCTATTCCTGTTATTGGAAATGGAGATATTAAAAGTAGTGAAGATGCTAAAAGGATGTTAGAAGAAACTGGTTGTGATGCTATTATGATTGGTCGTGGAGTTTTAGGAAATCCATGGTTAATTAAAAATATATTATTATCTCTTGATGGAAAAGAAGAATTAGATGTTACTATTGATGATAAGATTGAGATGATTAAGAAACATATAAAATATTTATTAGAGTTTAAATCAGAAAAACAAGTTTCTTTAGAAATAAGAACTCATATAGGTTGGTATTTAAAAGGAATAAAAAACTCTAATGAAATTAAGAATAAAATATTTAAAACTACTAATATTGATGAGATAATACAATTATTAGAAGAATTGAGGGTGAATTAAATGAAAAAAAATAATAAAAAGAGTGCAACTTTCTTTGCAAGATTAGGAGCTTTCTTTATTGATATGTTTTTAGTTGCTTTTTTAGCATCGTTATTATCTATACCTTTCTTAGATCAAGATAATATGGATAAAATTAGTAAGCAAACTACTGAAATTATGGAAAAAGCATTATCTAATGAAATATCTATCGATACTTATACAACTGAATTAAAACCGTTACTTTATCAAAATGATAGATATAATGGTATTTATACAATATTTGTTATAATTTTGAGTATTCTATATTTTATTGTATATCAGTTTTATACAGGACAATCATTTGGAAAGAGGATATTTAATATTAAGATTGAACCTATTAAGGGAGAATTAACTATGAATCAAATGATGTTTAGAGGTTTGATTATTAATTCAATTCTTTTCTCTTTAATAGCTTTTATCTTTGTTATATTTAGTAATGCTGATACATATTTTGTTGCTAATATGACTTTGAATTCGCTATATTATTTAATTTTATTTGTTAGTGCTATTATGGTTATTTTTAGAGAAGATAGAAGAGGGTTACATGATTTTATTTGTAATACTAAGGTAGTTAAATGTTAAAGTATTTTATAGCTGTTTTACCTGCAATAATAGTATTCATCTTGTACATAATATTTGATAAAGATAAGAATTGTAAAAAGAATATTAATCTATTATTGTTATTCATAATTGGATGTATTGGTTCATATATATGTTATAGAATTGAAATGCATATAGGTGGTTATTTTCCTAAGATTAAGAAATATGGATATATAGCATCTATCTTTTATGCAATATTTGGAGTAGCTGTATATGAAGAAGGATATAAATGGTTTTTTACTAATGTTTTTACTATTAATAAGAAATTAAAAAATATTGAAATGATGGAATATGCTTTCTTTGTATCATTAGGATTTGCTGTATTTGAGAATATTGTTTATTATGTTTCTAAATATGGATTATATAATGCTATAAGTAGATTTTTTACAGCAGTACCATTACATTTATTATGTGCTATTATTATGGGATATTTCTTAACTAAAAAAGATAATAAAATTAGGAATAATTGTTTAGGATTAATTATACCTACTTTGATTCATGCTTTTTATAATAGTTTTTTATATATGAAAATAGATGGATTAGAGATATATAGTTTTTTATTAATAATTATTATTTCTCTTTATATTTTTTATAAATATGTTAAAATAAGAGTGATTGAGGAGTGATATTTTGCGTGAATTTACAGAACAAGAGTTAGTAAGAAGAGGAAAATTAGATAATTTTAAAGAATTGGGTATGGATCCTTTTGGACATTCATTTGAAAGGGATTCTTATAGTCAAGATATAAAAGATAAGTATGAAGAAGTAGATCATGATGAATTTGAAAAGATGGAAGATACTGCGACTGTTGCTGGAAGAATAATGTTTATTAGAAAGATGGGGAAGGCTTCATTTTTTACAATCAAAGATAGAAAAGGTTCTATTCAAATATATATTTCAATTAATGATGTAGGAGAAGATACTTATACATTATTTAAAGCAGCTGATATTGGAGATATTGTTGGTGTTCATGGTAAGATTATGAAGACTAAGACTGGTGAAGTTACTATCAAATGTTTAGAGTATACACATCTATGTAAGGCTTTAAAACCATTACCAGAAAAATTCCATGGATTAGTTGATAAAGAAGAAAGATATAGAAGAAGATATGTTGATTTAATCATGAATGATGATTCTAAATATGTGGCTTTCACTAGACCTAAGATTATTAGATGTATTCAAAGATATTTAGAAGATAATTATGGTTTTGTTGAAGTAGAAACTCCTGTTTTATCTTCATTAATGACTGGATCTAGTGCTAGACCTTTCTTAACTCATCATAATGCTCAAGATATCGATATGGTATTAAGAATAGCTTTAGAATTACCTTTGAAGAGATTATTAGTTGGCGGTATGGAAGCTGTTTATGAAATAGGTAAAGTATTTAGAAATGAGGGAATGGATTTAAAACATAATCCTGAGTTTACTGAATTAGAAGCATACCTTGCTTATTCTGATTTAGAAGGTATGATGAATATGACTGAAGGAATGTTCCAAACTATAGCAAAAGAAATCTTTGGTAAAATGGAATTTAATTTTGGAGGGCATGTTATCAATTTAGAAGGGCCTTGGAAAAGAATTAGTATGACTGATGCAATTAAAGAAGTAACAGGAATTGATTTTAAAGAAATTACTGATTTAGATGAATGTATTAAATTAGCTGAAGAGCATAATATAGAATTAATGGAACATGAAAAGCAATATGGACATATTATCAATTTATTCTTTGAACAATATGTTGAAGATACATTAATTCAACCTACTTTCTTATATGGACATCCAATTGAGATTTCTCCATTAACTAAGAAGAATCCTGATGATCCAAGATTTACTGATAGATTTGAGTTATTTATAGCTGGTAGTGAATTTGCGAATGCTTTCACTGAGTTAAATGATCCAATTGATCAGTTAGAAAGATTTGAAAATCAAGCTAAAGAAAAAGAAATGGGATATGATGAAGCTGCAGATGTTGATTATGACTATGTTGAAGCTTTAGAATATGGTATGCCTCCTGCAGGTGGAATTGGTTATGGTATCGATAGAATGATGATGTTATTCATGGAAAAAGATTCTATTAGAGATGTTATGTTATTCCCACTTATGAAACCAGTAGATGATGAAAAATAAAAAATAATAGACTAAAGAAAAATCTTTAGTCTTTTTTATAATAAAATCAACAAAAAAAGAGTAAAATACTTGTAAAACAAAAAATAAGTTTGTATAATTATGTTGGGAGGTAAATTTTATGAAAATGAATAAAATTGTTAGGATAATCCTTGCTATAGTAAGTATTGTTGCAGTTATAGTTTTAGAATGCATTAGTCCTTCTAAATTTGTATTTGTAAAATCAATTTTATTATTATTCAATTTCGTATTAGTTTTGACTCTAATCAAAGGCGAAAAACATAATGCGTTAAGAATATTATTACTTACTGTATTGTATCTAGGTATATTCAGTTGGTTCTTACCTGCTGCAGCTTTCCAAACTGAATTATCTAAAGAAGGATTGTCTCAAATAGGTTTATTTGATCTATTGTCAAACTACTTTGCAACTTCTATTCAATATTTTGGTACTTTTGCCTTATTTGTTTTAGTTGTAGGTGGTTTCTATGGAGTCTTACATATGATTCCAGGTTATCGTTCTTTACTTGATAAACATGTTAGAATTTTAGAAGGAAATGAAAAATTATTTGTATGTGGTACAATAATTGTATTATCTGTTTTAACTTCTGTATGCGGGGTTCAAATGGCATTATTAATTTTCTTCCCATTTATAGCTTCTATCATTTTATTGTTAGGATACGATAAAATTGTTGCAGCTTTAGCACTAGTTGGTTCTACAATGGTTGGTGTTATGGGTACAACAATAGGAAGTGCTAATACATCTTATTTAGTTGAGTATTTAGCTGGTTCTCAAAAGGTAGTTAATTTCAATACTGAAATTGTTACTAGAACTGCTATATTATTAATTGGTATTTTATTACTAATTATAGCTACATTAAGATATATTAAAAAGAGTGCTACTGTTAAAGGTGGCGTTGCAGCAAAATCTACTATCAAAGCAGGAGATGAACCTGTAATTGTAAGTGAAATTCG
>JAEEGL011822629.1_pt1 | contig 17705 bp, 17 predicted proteins | sample 9134231 | NCBI WGS metagenome assembly JAEEGL01 (sample SAMN16246548, study PRJNA631951) | gut metagenome | biome: gut microbiome; feature: rumen; material: fiber-attached | host: Bos | place: Iran: Karaj | collected 2018-10 | reverse complement strand
GGCCGGATCGCAAGGATGTGCGGCAGCAGGTATGTGCTTGCAGAGTTTATGCCAAAGGATGATATAAGCCGCATAAAGGCAGGGCTTTACGACCTGCAAAGCAGCGGATATCTTCCGATACTTGCTCACATTGAACGATATGAATGCATGCTCGGGAATATAGAACATGCAAGAGAACTAAAGAATTCCGGGATATATATCCAGGTCAATTCAGGTTCCGTAGACGGAGTGTTCGGATCATCGGCAAAGAAATATACGAGGAACCTCATTAAGGAAGACCTCGTCGACTTTATCGCAAGTGATGCGCATAATACGAAAAAGCGCGCCCCCGGATTTAAAAAGACCATCAAATATCTTGAAAGAAAAAAAGGAAGTGACTATGTAGAAAGGATATTTACCGAGAATCCTTCAATGATCATTTCCGATGAGATCATATGATCCAAAGATCACTAAACCGGTCCGGTAAACCGGAATAAATAATTAAGGAAGAACATGGAAACCAAAAGAGACAACACAGAAATAGAGATAGATCTTTTTGAAGTGATACAGGTGCTGTGGTCACGATTCTGGCTGATATTCAGTTCAGCGCTTTTCGTTGCCCTGGTCTGCTTTCTCATTTCGAAATTTCTCATTGCACCGTACTACGATTCTACGACCAAGATATATATCTTAAACAAGCAGGATAATACCACGGTCACATATGCCGATGTTCAGATGGGTACGCAGCTTACCAAGGACTATGCGGAACTTATAAACAGCAGGTACGTTCTTGAGGAAGTGTCAAACAAGCTTTCTCTTGATCTTAAATACAAGGAGATCAAAAAGAAGGTCAGCGTATCTTCTCCGACAGACACCAGAATCGTTAGCATAACCGTGAGGGATGAGGATCCCGCACTTGCGATGAATATAGCTAACTGTGTCAGAGAGGTAGCATCGGAACATATCCAGAACGTTATGGCGATCGAAGCGGTTAACCTCGTTGAGAGCGCTAATATGCCGACAGAAAAGGCGGGCCCTCCGGTTGTTAAGTGGACACTTATCGGAGGACTTATCGCGGCGATCCTGGTGGGCGCCATCGTACTTATAGTTTACCTCACCGATGATACGATAAAGACGGCTGAGGATGTTGAAAAGTATCTCGGGCTGAGCACTCTTGGCCTTATACCGCTGGCTGAAGAGGCCGGAAGTAAGAAAAAGAGCAAAAAGTAGTTAAGGCGCACGGAAGGTTTATATGCAGGAAGTAGTATTACATCTTGATGACATCGGTGATTACCGGATTAAGGAAGCATTCAAAACATTAAGAACAAATATAGAGTTTTCAGGTGACGAAGTTAAGGTCGTCAACGTAACGAGCTGTACTCCGAACGAGGGAAAGTCCTCAATCGCAGTCAATATGGCCAGAGCTTTTGCCGAAGCAGGTCAGAAAACGCTCATCGTTGATGCCGATCTTCGTAAGTCGGTTCTTGTCGGCAGATATAAGACAGGAGCGGTAAGGAAAGGCCTTACCCATTATCTGGTCGGAAGAGCCGAAGAAGATGATGTCATCTGTCAGTCAAACATAAAGAATCTTTATCTGGTATTTTCAGGACCAGTTCCGCCTAACCCGAGTGAACTGATAGGCGGAGAGAAGTTTGAGCGTTTCATTAAGGACGCACGCGAGGAGTACGATATCGTGATAATCGATACGCCGCCCCTTGGAAGCGTTATCGATGCGGCTGTTGTAGCGAAGAACTGCGACGGAACGATCCTTGTAATCGAGAGTAATGCAATAAGCTACAAGTTCGTTCAGAAGGTTCGTGAGCAGCTCGATGTGACAGGATGCCGGATCCTCGGTGCCGTACTTAATAAAGTGGATATGAATACCAAGGGCTACTATGGCCACTATGGCAAGTATTACGGGAAATATTACGGCAAGTACGGAGAGGACAGCCTGGAATCAAGAGTAGATCCCAAGCTTTCAAAAACCTCAAAGGTCAGCCTTGAAAGTCTTGATTCGGAACTTATTAAGACAGCTCCTGCAACTAAAAAGGAAAAGTTAAAGACCGAAGAAGGATACAAGTATTTTCTTTAACGGGTACCGCTGATGAGATCAAGTAAATTTCCGGTATGGATACTGGTTGTATGCAACATATTGCTTGTCGGACTTTGCGTATTTTTGTACATACGCATTGACAGGATAGCTCCGACCATCGAGTTTTCGGAAAACGATGCGGTATATACGGAAGCTATCGGGCAGGACGAACTGCTTGTCGGAGTAAGCGCATATGATGATACCGACCAGGATGTGACCAACAGGATAGTGATCGAAAAGGTCAACAAGAACATAGAAGAGAGCAAGGCGACGGTTTTCTATGCAGTTGCAGACAGACGCGGAAACGTTACGAGAATGTCAAGAGTTTTCCCGGCTGAGTTCGAGGTTGAGGATGCTGCATCTGCTGATGCGGGAGATCCTTTATCTGCAGAATCTGTAGTTGAGGCAAAACCCGAAGAAGAGCCTGAGCCGACTCCGGAACCCACGGCAACACCTTTGCCGACTAAAGAGCCTGAGGCTGAAGCAACACCGGAACTTACACCTGAACCCACTCCGGAGCCTACTGCAACACCTGCTCCGAGAAAGACGGTAAGACAAAACAGTGCTCCGGCGCCAGTGCAGGAAGCACCGGCAGCTCCGGCAGTTGACCTGAATGCGATCGATCCGAATTCTATCGATCTTAATTCGATAGATCCGGCTGTATTGCAGAATATGACCTTACCGGATATACCTGCACAGGAAACAGTATTGCCGCCTACTCCGGCACCCACGATAGATCCAGCACTTTTTGCGATACCGAATGATACGGTACCGGATCTTAGTAATATAGACATGTCGCAGATAGATATGTCACAGTTAGTCGCTCCACAATAAACTCAAACGGACGGTAAAAGATGAGCACAAATGCCAAACTAAGGAGAGACAGAGCAGCTGAACTTGAAAAGGAACGCATGCTCGATCCTACTGGAACAGCAAAAGAAAAGAAAAGGAAGAAAAAGCAGGCGAGACTTGTTACGCTGGCTGCTGTATTTGCGATCGTCCTTATTTTTGCATCTGCATATAACATCATCAGGATCATGGGTAAGAACCATCTGATGAACAGTGTTGTTAATGCTGCACCCGCCATAGAAAAGATCGTTCCCGTCGAAGAGACGACCGAAGAGGAAAAGGTTGTCTGGCAGGACGGCTGGATCAAGCATAACGGCAAGGTGTATGCCTACAATGAAGACATCATCACTTTCCTCGTAATGGGTATTGATAAATCGGGTGACGTTAAGGAAGTTAAGGAGGGGACGAACGGCGGACAGGCCGACGCTCAGTTCCTTCTGGTCCTTAACCCGCATAAAAAGAGTATCAGTGTTATCGGGATCAACCGAAACACAATGGCCGATGTAGACATATATGATAACGAAGGCGCATATGTCGATACGGTAAAGGCTCAGATTGCAGTCCAGCACGGCTTCGGAAACGGAGTTGAGGAAAGCTGCGAGCATCAGCTTAAGGCTGTAAGAAAGCTGTTCTATGATCTGCCGATACACGGATACGCTGCGATCAACATGAGTGCGGTTCCTACCATAAACGATCTGGTGGGCGGGGTAGATCTTAAGGTCATAGAGGATCTTACCAAAGCCGACAAGACTCTTAAGGAAGGTACGGAGCTTACACTTGACGGGAAACAGGCCTACACTTATGTGAGGTGGCGTGATTATTACGAATTCGGTTCGGCTGATAAGAGACTTGATCGTCAGAAGCAGTACCTTAAGGCTTTTATCAGAAAGGCCAAATCCGAAGGTAAAAAGAACATCGGCATCGTATCTGACATTTACCAGGCCGTTTCGGATGAGATGACAACAAATGTGACTTTGGATGAGGCTTTATACCTCGCTCCCGAAGTTGTTGACTATAGCTTCTCCGAAGACAATTTCAGGATGATGCAGGGCGAGACTGTCATGGGTGAAAAGTTCGAGGAATTCTACCCTGATGAGCAGGCTCTCTACGAGATGATACTCGATGTTTTCTATGATGAAGTGGACATTACCGGCAAGAAGTGACCGGAATGCATAGATTATTGTTCTTGTGAAAGGAGAAACAAAAATGAAAAGATTTATTGCTTTGGTTCTGGCAGCTACTCTGGTAGCTGGAATGCCTGTTATGGCTATGGCTGCACCTTCACCTTCAGCAGGTGATTATCAGCCGTCAACATCATCTGCACCTTCAACACCGGCTCCCAAGAAAACTGTACAGGCCAATACTGTTGAAAGTGTCGAGGGTTATCCCGAACTTGTTGAGACCGGGCAGGTAGGAGATATCCTTATTGACGGAGAGGCTTCAGACATCAAGCTTGAGGTTACAAAGCCTGATAAGGCTGATGTTGAACTTGGAAAGTCGCTTGCTACAACGATCACTGGCGCAAAGCTTATCTCATGTGTTGGAACCAAGTGTGCAGTTGAAGATCTCGGATCAGCACTTGTCATCTTTAAACTCAAGGGAGTTAAGGCAGGCGATAAGATCATCTGCTACGAACTCGTAGGCGATCAGTGGGTTGCAGTTCAGGTTCCCGTAGTAGTTGATAACTTTGTAGTAGTTAACCTTAACAAGCCCGGCAAGCTCATGTTCATGGAACTTCCGGCAGAACCAATAGCATAAGAACATAAAATAAATGAGGTAATGAGCATATGCACCAACAGGCTAAATACTTGTATCGCGCTGCGTGCGGAATAATTATCACCGGCATCGTTGTAGGGTATTTCTGCCTGTTTTGGTGGGGGCTCATCACATTTACAAATCCTACCGGGCACCTTCGGGGTCTCGGTAATATTTTGATGTCTGTCGGAATTTATTCGGCGACATTTTTTTTTCTGTTCAAAACTCTTGGCGGTTACAAGATAGGCGTTAACCGTATCATGAACATCATCTCGTCACAGGTTGTGGCGACGATGCTTACGAATATGATCAACATATTCATCTCAATGGCGGTCACCGGACAGTTCAGGCTGGCTCCGATACTGATCCGCGAATACTTCTGCCTCTGGCTCCTTCAGAGTTTTACTATCCCCTTTATGACTTATCCCATGATAAGGCTTTATAAGGCACTGTTCCCGCCACTTCGAATGGTGGAGATCTATGGGGAGAACGTAAATGATCTCAGTGAAAAAGTAAATACCCGTCCCGATAAGTATATCGTGTGCAGATCGATAAAAGTGACGGAAAGTGATGAAACGATAACTGCCGGCATCAAAGAATACGATGCCGTTATGATAAATGATATCCCGAGTCATGAAAAGAACAGGATATTGAAACTTTGTTTTGACCTTAACAAGAGAGTATACTTCACACCGAAGCTATCCGACATAATCGTCCGTGCTTCGGAAAACCTTAACCTCTTTGATACACCTTTATATCTTTGCCGTAACATCGGAATTAATCCCATTCAGAGATTCATAAAAAGGACATTCGATATCATGATGTCCTTCATAGCGCTGGTGTTATTCTCACCTGTAATGATCATTGTCGCGCTCATCATTAAAATTGAGGATCGCGGACCTGTGTTCTTTAAGCAGGAGAGAGTGACGATGAACGGCAAGAGGTTCATGATCTATAAGTTCAGGAGTATGGTCGTTGATGCCGAGAAAGACGGACGTCCGAATCCCGCAAAGGATGACGATGACAGGATAACCCGCATCGGACGGTTCATCCGTTCGTACAGGATTGATGAATTTCCGCAACTATTTAACATCCTTAAGGGCGACATGTCTATAGTAGGTCCCCGGCCCGAACGTTGGGAAAATGTTGAGAAATATACTGCCGAGATCCCCGAGTTCAGTTACCGCCAGAAGGTAAGAGGCGGCCTCACCGGTTATGCCCAGGTTTACGGCAAATACAATACGACAGCATTAGACAAGCTTAAGCTTGATCTGGAATACATAATGAACTACTCCCTCATCCTTGATCTTCAGATAGTCCTGGAGACCATGAAGGTCCTGTTCCAGAAAGAGAGTACGGAGGGGTTTAAAGACGAGGGTGCAGATTCATCGAGAGTTATGTAAACTCACTACGCAATTAATGAATCTTACTGTTCATTTATATTTCTAACATTCATCAGATGAGATATGGATCATATGGATAAAAAGGTTCTCATGCTTGCAACTACGGCTGCAATGATAGAGCAATTTAATAAAAATAATATCCTGATTTTGGAAGAGATGGGATACGAGGTTCATGTTATCGGTAATTGGCTAAAGGGAAATCCGATCTCAGATGATAAACTTGAGGAATTTAAGGAATGGTTATCACTGCATAATGGTAAATGGTTTCATATGCCATCCACTAGAAAACCTTTAGATATAAATAATATCCGAGCATATAAGCAAGTTGTGGATTTGATTCGAAATGAGAATTATTCATTTATCCATTGTCACACACCTATTGGTTCGGTCATCGGGCGGCTAGCGGCTCACAAAACTAATACTAAAGTAGTTTATACAGCCCATGGCTTTCATTTCTATAAAGGGGCACCACTAAAAAATTGGTTCTTCTATTACCCCGTAGAGAAATTCCTTAGTCGATGGACAGATATTCTAATTACCATAAATCATGAAGACTTTAAGAGAGCAACAAAAAGCTTTAATGCGGGAAAAACTATAAAGATACCTGGCATTGGAATTGATACTGAGGCTTTTTCTTCATGTATTGTTGATAAGAATAAAAAACTTTCAGAATTAGGATTATCAGACGATTTGTTTTTGCTTTTATCTGTTGGGGAGCTTTCATTAAATAAAAATCAAAAAATCATTATTGAAGCCTTAGAAAAACTGAAAACTTTACGAACAATAGATAATATAACATATCTTGTTGTTGGTAAAGGTAATATGGAGACTGAATATAGAAAGATGATAAAAAAGTATGGACTAGAGTCACATATAAAACTATTAGGATATAGATCTGATGTAATGGAATTGTGCCAGGTAGTGGAGTGTTTTATACACCCCTCAATTCGAGAAGGACTTGGTATAGCGCCCCTTGAAGCAATGGCATCAGGACTTCCGCTTATTACTACTAATTCAAATGGAATGAGAGACTATATTGTTGATGGCTTGACTGGTATTTGCGTCAAGTCAAGTGATGTAAAGGGGATGGCTAATGCAATTGATAAAATGCGAAACGACAAGGAATTTCGACTTAAGTGTGGGAAATATAATCAAGGCAGAGTAAGAGAATTTGATATAAGGCATACCAATAGAGTGATGACGAATGTTTACAGCAGTTTGAGCGTATAGCGGTTTTATTCATGGCAGAATAAAAAAATGAGTGTTATTATCCATAAGTTTCCATGAATCGATTAAGGCCAGGAGACAATAATCTAAGATGAACCCCAAGATCAGCGTAATAGTACCAATCTATAATATTACAAATTATGTTGAAAGATGTGTAGATAGTATTATAAGTCAAAGTTATAAGAATCTAGAAATCGTGCTTGTTGATGATGGCTCTGAAGATGGATCTGCAGACAAGATAAGAAAGTATTCATCTGATACAAGGGTAAGGATAATAAACAAGATTAATGGCGGGCTTTCAGACGCTAGAAATACTGGCCTTGAGGTGGTAACGGGCGAATATGTTTTGTTTGTTGATGGAGATGACTATATAGAGGGTGATTGTATTCAAATTTTAGTCAGTCTTATTGATGATTCTACTGATGTTATTTTGTTTCCGTATTTAAAAGAATATAAACATAGCTCCCAAAAGTGCAATTTGTTTGAAACTAATGAATTTGTTTTTAACGAAACTGATGTAAAAAACTTAATCTACGCACGACTTATCGGGCCAGAGATTTCTATAACATCAATAAGTCCAGTTTCAATGGACAGGCTTAACACAGCTTGGGGAAAACTATACAAAAGAAGTCTTATAGATGGCATTAGATTTACAGATACTAAAATAATAGGACCAGAGGATTGCTGGTTCAATATTCAGGTTTTTAGAAATGTAAAACGGGTTAAATACACTTCGAAAACATATTATAGATATGAAAAAGGAAATATAAAATCCATCAGACATAAATATGATGAAAGATTATTTGAAAAACGTTGGAATATGTATAAAATGATTTCTGATTTTATCCATAATGAAAAAAAATACAAAACAAATCTATCAAATAGAATTGTCTGTGAGGAATATGGCTTGTTGAATAATATTTTTATGTCGAACTTGGAAAGAAATAATAAAATCCATGAGGCTAAAAAGATTTTATGTGACGAACGTTATATCGCACAGTATTCCAATGCTCAAATATCACAGTATTCCTTTCCCTGGTCTACTATTTATAGGATGTTTATAAATAAGAATATAATTGGAATTGAATTGTTTTTTAAACTCATCAAACTGAAGGAAATAATCAATGAAAGTAACTTTTATAGTTCCCTATTTTGGCAAACTAAATAATTTTTTTCAACTTTTTTTGAACTCATGCAGAGAAAATCCAGAATATTATTGGATTATATTTACAAATGATCATAGTCCATATATATTTCCAAACAATGTTCATGTATATTATCTTTCTTTTAATGAAATGTGTGAGAAGATTCATGAAAAGATCAGTAAAGAAGCAAAAATCGAAACACCATATAAACTGTGTGATTACAGACCGTGTTATGGCCTAATCTTCGAGGAGTTCCTTAAAGACAGCGATTTTTGGGGATACTGTGATGTTGATATGGTTTTTGGGAAAATATCCAATTTCATTTCAACTGAAATGTTAGAAAAATATGACAAATTATTTTTTTTAGGTCATTGCACACTGATTAGAAATTGTGAAGATAATAATAGGGCATATTTTTATGAACCAGAGTTTAAAAAAGTAATAGAAGAGGCTGATAATCATTCATTTGATGAGGAATTCAAACATTCTATCAATACTATTTTTCAGAGAAAAAATAAGAAGATATTCTTACAAGAGTTCGAGGCTAATCTTTTTGTAAAAAGTAACTATTTCCACATCACCCGATATGATTTTGACAAAGGTAAATATGTAATTTTATCACAACCATTTTTATTTTTTGTCTGGGATAATGGAGTCTTGACTGGTATATGGAAAGAGAATGGGCATTATAAGTATGAAGAATATATGTATATACATTTTCAATCCAGAAAAATGAAAAATATTGTCTCGTCAGAGGAGAAATACAAGATAATTCCTAATTCGTTTGAGAATATGGAATCAAATGATTGTTCAATTGTAAAAAAACGTCACTTAAATCTGAATTATTTTAGAGTTAGAGGAAATAATTTGATAGCAAAAATAAAGAGATATAGCAAGCAATTATTTCGGTGATTGATTATGATATTTTTTTACCTTTTTATTTCAGGCGCTTTGGTAGCAACTGGATTATTCTTTAGAAAAAATAGAATTGTCCCTTGGGTTCAGATGATATGGATATGGGTAATCATGGCATTTAGTAACGGAGGCGCAGATTATTCCGGTCATTTGGAAATATATGCGATAGGTCAAACTAGACCGTTTACGAATATTGTTGAGATTTTTTCACCTGACAAATTATATATATTTTTGTGTAAAATAGGTGGATATTTCAAATTAGATTTTTATCATTTTAATATATTATGCGCTTCTATAGGACTTGCAGGCTTATATATTATTATCATAAGAGAATGCAAGAGACCAAGTGTTGTTCTTAGTTATTATATGCTTTTTCCGTTAGTTGATAGTGTTATTCAGAAACGTTTTTTTCTGGCATCTATAGTAATAATATATGCGCTTGTTACTTTGCGTAATAAAGGAAAGTTATTTTGGTTAAAATATATTATTCTTGTGGTTATAGCGGCTGGTTTGCATTCTTCAACGATTTTTTATATCTTGCTGCTTCCATTAGATTTTGTTTCGTATAAAGCATTAAAAAAATGGATTACTTTTATTATTCCTATTGTTCTTATTGGATTATCAAGCATACCCATGATAGTTGGGCGACTGTTTGGTGGATCTATAAAAGTATATACATATTTTGTTAATCAATTAATGAGATTAGATAGTTTATATAAAGTTTTTGCGTTTGTGTTTGTACAATTAATATTTTTGATATTGCATTATTTCTTAATTGATGATCAGGATAAAGATATAGATTTTTACAGAAAACTTGATGTTTCTATGATGATTGTAATGCCACTATATTACTACAATTCTGTATTTCTTAGGTTCTATAGGACTATTCTGCCATTATATTATATGAAGATTTCTGAAAGATACAAAGATAATCATAAATATAATCTGAGGACTATATCGTTACTTGCTGTATATTCAGCTTATATTATTTGGATGTTTTTGTTTAGTTATGTGCTCTTTGGAAAGATAGGATTTGATGTCTTAGTAAAAGGTTTGTTTGTATATAATGGTTTTTTGGGAGGTAGGCTGTAAATCTGGTTTGCAGGAATATAATTCTTCGAATGCGCCTAAGAACATTGAGGGGATAGACAGAATGAAAGAACTAGTATCTGTGATAGTACCGATTTATAATGCAGAAACATGCATAGAAAATTGCATAGAACATCTTTTAAAACAATCATATGTCGATATAGAGATAATTTTGGTTGATGATGGTTCTAGTGATAATACAGGAATAATATGTAAAAAATATGAAAAACAAGAATCCCGCATAAGATATATAAAGCAGGACAACAAGGGACAGGGAGGAGCGAGAAATACAGGACTTGAATTATCATCAGGAGAATATGTGGTGTTTTGCGATAGCGATGATTACTTATTATATAGCGGAGTAGAATCGTTAATGGTTCACAAAAATGAGGCTGAACTTATTGTTGGTGGATTAGAGAAGGTGGAACACAAAAGACTTGTTATGCATTTACCACATCAGCAGATAGTCAGAGATGAAGAGTCAATTGCTGGAAGCCTCATTGATCAGATGTATTGTCTGAATACACCCGTAAATAAACTTTTCAGAAATAGCATTATTAAGAAACATAATATTCGCTTCAATGATTTTAAATATGGTCAGGATACTTGTTTTGTATATGAGTATATCAGTGTTATAAATTCAATCAGTTTTATTCCGGATATTATATATCATGTGAATGTAACTCAAGGTTCGATGTCTTTAAGGAAAGTATTAAACCCATGGAACTATATGCAACATATTTACGAGCTTGGAACGGAGATTATTCCTGATAAAGATGATAAAAACAACTATTGTTTATTGTTGAGGGTGATTAAAACTACGTTATTGCTTGAACTGAGGAACGGGAAAACTTCTTTTTTAGCTAGTATAGATTGTGTAAATGAATATTTACATGATAATAATATACTTTTTAAAAAAAACTATGGTTGGTACAATACAGTTGTTTATGAACTGTTAAAAAGAAATAGAAAAATAGCGCTATATATAGTAATGAGATTGAGAAATTGTTTATTATAATTCCCTCTTTCGTATATTTCCGAAAGGATTATAGAATGTTATATCCCAGAATTTTTCATGGGGGACTTCGCAAATGATTCAGAGTTATAAGAAAAGCTATAAAAACTTGCCACTTCAGGTAAAAGCTTCAATCTGGTTTCTTATATGTTCATTTATTCAAAAGATAATATCAATTATTACTACTCCGGTTTTCACTAGATTATTGAGTACTACCGAATATGGTGAGTATAATGTATTTTATTCATGGCTGGGGATTATATCTGTTTTTGTTACTTTAAATATTTTTTATAGTCCATACGAAACGGGGCTTGTTAGATATGAGAATGATAGAAAACATTTATCATCTTCTCTCCAAGGGTTAGAGTTGGTTTTGTGCTCTATTTGGGGTGTGATCTACTTTTTTTTCAGAGAACATGCAAACAAGGTTTTGGGGTTATCTTCTTTACAAATGGTCTTAATGCTTGTGATAATTTGGAGTTCGGCTGCTTATAGTTTTTGGGCAGCCGAACAAAGGGTTGATTATAAGTACAAGAAACTTGTTGTTTTCACGCTGGTGGTAGCTTTTCTTCAACCACTTCTGGGAATTCTGCTAGTTCTAAATATAGAAGATAGAGTAATTGGAAGAATACTTGGAATAGCGGTTACCAATACTGTTATTTATACAATTCTTTTCTTTTCACAGATAACTAATGGCAAACGGATCTTTGATAGAGAGTATTGGATGTATGCACTAAAGTTTAGTATACCACTAATACCACATTATCTATCTCAGATTATTCTGGTAAATTCTGATCGAATAATGATTGAACGTTTGGATTGTTCATCAAATGCCGGTATATATAGTTTGGCGTATTCTATATCCGTAATACTCACGATATTTAATACATCAATTAATCAAGCCATAAGCCCATATGTATTTAGAAAGATAAAGAATAATAAAACAAATGAAATTGTTAGTGTTACGTATGCGAGTATGACAATGATTGTTATTCTGTCTTTTGTGATGATAGCTATTTCTCCAGAGATAGTAAAAATATTTGCGCCGACTTCCTATTATGAGGCCATTTATGTTATACCGCCGATTACAATGAGCGTATTATTTATGTTTTCATGTGATCAGTATGTTAGGTTCCAGTATTATTTTAAGATGACAAAATGGATCTCTTTTGTGACAGTGATTGGTGCGGCTGTAAATGTGATATTGAATTTTATTCTGATTCCGGTTTTTGGTTATTATGCGGCAGGATATACTACGTTATTGGGATATGTTATTTATGCAGGATTACATTATGTATTAATGATTTACGCTTGCAAAAAAGAAATGAACACTACACCACCGTATGAATTTAAGATTATCTTGATGTTTGGAGTGATTAATATTCTTTTGGGGATGAGTTTTATCCCCCTATATAATTATGTGTTAGTAAGATATATAATCATTCTTGCTGTTCTCGTAGTAGCGTGTATATTTAGGAAAAAAATTGTAGGATTATTTAAAGATTTGATGCTATTCAAAAATGAACATATTTAGATAACGTAAAGAGACTATTATTATGCGTAAGAAAGCATTGGATGAAAAAATAGTTTAACGAAGAAAGAGAAGACAATGAAAATCTTTTACATTGATTTTGAAAACGTTAAAGACCGTGGACTGAACGGTATTGGTAAACTGGGTTCTGAGGATGTGGTCAGGATCTATTACAGTGAGGATGCCAATAAGATCACTTTCGGGACGCACCGGAGGATCATAGAGTCGCCGGCAAAGTTTGAATATTACAGGATGCGTAAGGACTTAAAGGGTGTAAAGAATGCGCTTGATGTTATCCTGATGAATGATATGTCCGACAGGATCGTTGAGGAGAAGTCGGCTGATTTTTACATTGTTTCCGATGACGGGGATTATGATAATTATGTTTCGGAAAAGAGGAAGAGCAAGATCAGCATCAGCAAGATAGGGGAAGTGTGTCAGGCTTCGCAGGCTCCGGCTAAGAGCGCTCCGGCGGCCGCTAATAAGAAATTGCAGGAGGCACGCGATAAAAAAGAACAGAACTTCCGGACGCATTTTGGCAAGTATCTTAAGGATGATTATGATGAGGATAAGGAGAACATCCTCAAGGCATATATGGATGCGGATTCCAGACAGGAACTGAACAATAACCTGCAGCAGTATTTCTATAATGAGGCCGTCAGTGACATCTTAAAGAGGATGTCGGGGCTCATAAAGAATATGCCCGGCAAGAAAGAGTAAACATCCTAAAACGGCATTGAAAATAATATCTTGGTTCATAACGGAATTATTCATAAGACACTCCGTTTTCTTTAAGGAGCGCTTTTAATCGCGAGATTTCTTCCTCCTGTTCCTTAATCCTGTTTTGCATATAGTTTTCGCGAGCAATAGCTTCTTCGCGGGCATAACACTTTTCCCGGATGAAAAAGTCGGCATTTGACTGGTATATAGATTCAGCGGTGGAATTCATAATAGGATTTTCTTTAGTTATCATCTTGATTTCCTCCCATGTGGTAGCCTTGAAAAGCCAAGGATACAGGCTTCATAGAATTGAAGCGTATAGCAACTATATCAGACAAACTTGGTATAAGCAAGGGAAAATGTTAAAATATCCTCAACACCTGTTCGGGAGAGTGGGACCTTTACGGATCCATCGCCCGGATTGACTCTATTTTCCTTTGCGTAGGCATGTGCGGAGCATTCAACCGGGCGGCAGGTGTTATTATGGTGTGACCGGAGAAAAACCGGAAGGGAAGTAAGATATGGAACTGTTAAAAGGAAGACCGGATGATATAAACGGCAGACTTCCCAGAGAAATAAGAACATATGATTTTCTTGATGATCTGGGGATTGAATATCAAAGGACCGATCACGAGCGGGCTGACAACATGGAAGCCTGCAATGAGATAGATGCCGTTCTTGGCGTGATAATATGCAAGAATCTGTTTCTCTGCAACAGGCAGAAGACAAACTTTTACCTTCTGATGATGCCGGGTGACAAGAAGTTCAAGACCAAAGAACTGTCATCGCAGATCAATTCGGCAAGACTTTCCTTTGCAGATGCGGAGGATATGCTCAAATATCTGGATATCGAGCCCGGTGCGGTAAGTATCATGGGGCTGATGAATGATAAGGATCACCAGGTCAACTTGCTTATCGACGAAGATGTGCTCGAGGGAGAATATCTGGGATGCCATCCCTGCGTATGCACATCGAGTCTTAAGATGAAGACCGCCGATGTCATAGAGAAATTCCTCCCCGCGACTGGTCATACATACCAGACAGTGCATCTTGTAGGCGAAGACTGAGAAAACAATGTCGTGTTAACTGATACGTGAGAGCGTATATGCCTTTAGTTAAGATAAATATGCTTAAGGGAAAAAGTCCCGAATATAAAGCGGCGGTCCTAGACTGTGTGCACGAAGGACTTATGGATTCCCTTGATCACTGCTAATCTTAAGCAGAGACTGTCGATAGCACCGACTGAAATCTTTATTGTCATATCAGAACCCCCGCTTGAAAACTGGGGAATGGGTGGAGTGCAGAAACAATGATAAAGACTGCAAAATGCATAGCTATCATATGTATGCTCGGATTATTTACGTATAATAAATCGACAATAATCGACTCCTCATATGTGAATAATAACGGAATATCTATGATGGAGAAGCCGGATGTTCCGGCAGAAATGTCCAACTCCGTCAACATCATCATGGTCGGAGACATCCTTCTTCATACTCCGGTTGAAGAGGCGGCAAAGAACGATGTGACGGGCAAGTATGATTTTGATTTTATTTTTGATCACAGCAGGCAGAAGATAAGCAGTGCTGACATAGCCATCGTCAACCAGGAGGTCATAATCGGCGGGGAAGAACTGGGTGTTTCCGGATACCCCGCTTTTAATGCGCCCTATGAGATCGGTGATGCTTTATATGATGCCGGATTTGACGTTGTCTGCCATGCCACAAATCATGCTCTTGATAAAGGCAAAAAGGGAATCGTCAACTGCCTCGGTTACTGGAGGAACAATCATCCTGGCATGCTTGTTACGGGTATATATGATAATGAAAAAGACGCAGCCGCGGAATCCATTCCGGTTATTGAAAGAAACGGCATTAAGGTTGCGATACTTAACTATACATATGGAACAAACGGCATATCAGCTCCGAAGGACATGCCCTATGCTGTGAGTATGCTTGATAAGGGCAGAGTTATCACTCAGCTTGATCTGGCAGAACAGATCGCGGATTTTACCATTGTCTGTCCCCATTGGGGTACGGAGTATAACCTGGGGATAAGCAATGATCAGAAGAAATGGATGAATATCTTCAGAGAACATGGAGCTGATGTTGTGATAGGTACTCATCCGCATGTCATAGAGCCCATGGCGTTCTATGAGGATGAGGATACGACGAAAATATCCAATAATCACGGAAACGGGGACATGCCTGTCTTTTACTCGCTCGGAAATTTCGTCAACTGGACATCCGGCAAGGGATCCGGTGTAGCCAACCGTATGGTGGGCGGTATGGCTGATATCACGATCAGCCGCAAAGCAGACGGTGAGGTTTCGGTAGACAGTTTTGCCGTAAGAAACTATGTCTGTCATGTTGGATCTGGAGATGAGAATGTGACGGTATATCCGCTTGAGCAATACACTCCTGAGCTTGCGGCGCAGAATGAGATCAAAAAGCAGGATAGCAGTTTTTCCAGAGAATACTGTGATAGCCTGATCCAGATAATATACGGTTCCGGGAGTAAATAACTACGATGCAACCAGACAGAGTCTGCAAAGAATACATAGACGCCAAAATCCTGTCGGTTAACGTTTTATCCGACGGACATATAAATGAAACGTTCCTTGTCGATACGGATGAAGGAAGATTTATTGTTCAGCGCCTGCAGCCAAAGATGAGTGCTGAAATACTTGAGCATAACTACTACCTGTATTCGGAGGCTTTTGATAAAAACAGGCTTCTTTATCCCAAATGGATGAGGGACCGCCGCGGGGATTTTTTTCATTCGGATGCTGACGGAGATAAATGGAGGATGTATCCGTATATTGATGGAGACAGCCTAAAAGCACCTCTTACCGAGGAAGATCTTTATTCATGCGGGGAGGCGCTTGCAAGGATCCACAGTGTCCTTGACACCATACCGGGTGAACCGAAGGCAGTATATCCTCTACTTCATGATCTTAAGTATTATTATGAAGAGTACAGAAATATACTCAACGCAGGTAATGATCTTTCGCGGAACGGCCAACGTGATAGCAAGCTGATCAATGAAGTGCGCGACTCTGTACTTGAAGAAAAGCTAGAATCCGGGATCAAAGACATGCTGAATCTGCCCCAAGCGCCAATATCCATAGTTCATGGAGATCCCAAACTCGACAACATCCTTTTTGAAAACGGAAAAGTCATAGGCCTGATAGATCTTGATACGATCATGATGGGATCGAGGCTTGAAGACATTGCAGATTGCATACGTTCGTGTTGTGTGAGCGATGGGAAGCTTAACAGGGAAGCGGCAGATACTCTGATAACGGGTTATAAAAACGCGTATTCCAACGCAGAAATCCGCGAGGATCTGTCACGGCTGCCGGAAGTTTTCAATAAGATAACTTTTGAACTGGCCCTCAGATATTACACCGATGCCATATCAGGAATAAAGAGATTCAGGGAAAAGTATCCGGGATACAGGATGGAAAGAGCAAAGAGCCTTATCGGTCTGACCTGGCCCTCATAAAAAATCACAGAAAGAACTGAAACACACGAAAAGATGGTACCTTGTTTCGCATTTAACGTTTTAGTCGTGATCATTTCCCAGCTTGACGGATGAGTTTCTGGTACCCTGACCGCAAAAACGGGAAAATACAACTATATTGATCTGAATGGTACTTTTTTCACAGACAACAGTCCGCCCCGGGAAGAGCCCGGGGTGTTTTTTTGTGGTCAACAGCCGGTTTTTGCGATAAATACGCGATTTTCGACTTCGAGCATGCTATTTTCCCTATCGTGGACCGTCATGCCTTAAAATGTTCTTTGGAAGGTACCAATTTAAAAATATATTTCCGCATTATCCCGACAGCGCAACTAAAAACGCGGATAATCGCACAAAAACTAAAAATATATTGCCCCAACAAGATGCTGCTAAAGTGGGTAACTTAGCGTTAGATAAAAAGGCCCGAATTCATTGACTTACGGTACCTATGTACTATAATTTT
>JAEEGL013650781.1_pt1 | contig 17706 bp, 14 predicted proteins | sample 9134231 | NCBI WGS metagenome assembly JAEEGL01 (sample SAMN16246548, study PRJNA631951) | gut metagenome | biome: gut microbiome; feature: rumen; material: fiber-attached | host: Bos | place: Iran: Karaj | collected 2018-10 | reverse complement strand
TGGCAACAAATACTGTTACTCACATAAGTCCACATCAGATTTGAAAATGTTAAGTGTTTGTGTTATAAGGATTTATGTTTTAGTGCAGGTATTAAAAAATCGGGTAAGGGAGATTCGAACCCCCGACCTCAACGTCCCGAACGTTGCGCGCTACCAACTGCGCTATTACCCGTAATCAATATCAATAATTTATCGACATTTTAGACGACTGTCAATCACTTTTAGATTGTTGACATTTTCTCATGAGTATCTTAGTTTTAGCGTATAGGCTTATGACCGATTTTTTTTCTGAATCACTTGTTTCAATTTTTTCTCAATGCAAAATCTGTTCAAAACGAGGCGCAAAATCTTTTTTTAAAAACAATTGTGTATGCGTAAATAAAAATCCTGTAACAGACTTTAAAACCGTTGTAAACCGTCTGCGCGATGTAATAACTATAAACGGCGAGGTTTTAAAAGCTCCATCGCATTTATATCTTATGCTGAATAAACCAATTGACGCTGTATGCTCGACTGTTTCTGACAGGCATAAAACGGTTTTTGATTTTATTCCGCGTGATTTTAGCACAGACACAAAAAACAATGCCTTAAAATGTGGCGGCCGCTTAGATTCTGATACTACAGGACTTTTGCTTTTTTCTACAAACGGCGCATTTCTTCATAACATCACATCACCCAAAAATAAAATTCCAAAAACATACCGCACAATCTTACGCGACAGCGTTTCTGCTTCTGACCAGCTTTTTTACAAAAACGCGGCCGCCGCAGGGCTTATAATCCCTGCACAGAAAAAATCGCCCGAGCAAAAATGTGCTCCAGCCGACATTAGTTTTATAAATGACCGCGAGTGTAATATTACAGTCACCGAAGGAAAGTTTCATGAAGTTCGCCGTATTTTTCTTGCACTTAAAAACGAAGTTACATCCCTTAAGCGCATCGCAATCGGCGGCTTAATTCTTGATGAAAGTTTAAAAGAAGGGGAGTGCCGTCTTCTTTCTCAAGAAGAAGCAGAAAAGATATTTAGTAATTAATAGCCGCTTTGTAAAATCCTGCTGGATAAAAAAAACGCCGTCTTAAAAAAGACGGCGTTGTAGTAATTAATAAGCCTGCCTTGCGGCAAATTTCACACTACTTTACTTACTGAGACGTGCTTCCAAGTCATTAAGGCATTCTGTAAGTTCTTTTGGTAAATGTTTACCAAATTTTGGATAGTGGTTTTCCCGAATGTCTTTAACTTCTTTTAACCAGCCTTCTGTGTCAACCTTAAGGATTTCTGGAAGAGTTTCCTTGTAGTAGTCAGCAAGACCGTCTGTATTGATAGAACCGTCTTTAGGCATAAATCCGATAGGTGTATCAACAGCATTGTCTTTTCCGTCACAGCGGTCAAAGATCCATGCAAGAACACGTGAGTTATCACCGTATCCCGGCCACATAAATCCGCCAGGGAGTTTGTCATTGTTTTCGTCTTTTCTAAACCAGTTAACGTAGAAAATCTTTGGAAGTTTATCCTGATCTTTTGCTGCTTTACCAACGTCTACCCAGTGCTGGAAGTAGTCACCCATGTTGTATCCGCAGAATGGAAGGATAGCAAACGGGTCACGACGGATTTTTCCAACTTCTGCTGCATTGATTGTAGAAGCTGCAGTGATTTCTGAACCTACGATAGATCCGAGGAATACACCGTGGTTCCAGTTGCGTGCCTGGTGTACGAGAGGTACAGTAGAAGGACGGCGTCCACCAAAGAGAATAGCAGAAATAGGAACACCTTTTGGATCTTCCCATTCTGGTGCGATACATGGACACTGTTTTGCAGGTGCAGTAAAGCGTGCATTTGGATGAGCAAATTCTTCACCCTTAGGAGATTTGTCTTTTGGAAGTGCATCACGAGTCTGTCCTTTCCAGTCAACAAGCTTGCCTTTTGCAGGATATCCAATTCCTTCCCACCAAACGTCTCCATCTTCTGTAAGAGCACAGTTTGTAAAGATTGTATTTGAAGAAGCAGAAATAAGAGCATTCTTGTTTGATTCTTCAGAAGTTCCTGGAGCAACACCAAAGAATCCTGCTTCTGGGTTGATAGCATAAAGACGTCCGTCTTCGCCAAATTTCATCCATGCAATATCGTCACCGATTGTTTCAACTTTCCAACCAGGAATTGTAGGAATAAGCATTGCAAGGTTTGTCTTTCCACATGCAGAAGGGAAAGCACCTGTAACGTATTTAACTTCACCCTGTGGGTTAGTAAGTTTAAGAATGAGCATGTGTTCTGCAAGCCAGCCTTCTTCGCGTGCAAGAACAGTAGCGATACGAAGAGCAAAACATTTTTTTCCGAGAAGAGCGTTTCCACCGTAACCAGAACCGTAAGACCAGATGAGGTGTTCTTCCGGGAACTGTGAAATGTATTTGTGTTCAACATCAGCACATGGCCAGATTCCACCGTCTGTTTCGCCGTTGTTGAGTGGTTTACCAACTGAGTGGAGACATGGAACGAAGTCTCCGTTTTCGCCGATTACATCGAGAACCTTTTTACCTGCACGTGTCATGATGTCCATGTTAAGTACAACGTATTCTGAGTCTGTAATTTCGATTCCGTTTTTAGAAATAGGAGATCCGAGTGGTCCCATGCAGAATGGAATTACATACATTGTTCTTCCGTGCATACAGCCTGTGTAAAGACCTTTCATTGTTGCTTTAAGTTCAACAGGGTCAATCCAGTGGTTTGTAGGACCTGCATCTTCTTCTTTAACAGAAGAAATAAAAGTACGTCCTTCTACACGAGCTACATCGCTTGGAAGTGAACGGAACAAAAAGCTGTTTGGTTTTTTAGCAAGTGGAGTAGCAAGACCTGCGTCAACGCATTTTTTCATTAAGCGGTCATATTCTTCCTTAGAACCGTCACATACATAAACGTCATCCGGTTCACACATTTTAACGATTTCTTCAACCCAAGCTTTGATTTTAGGGTTTTTGATGTCATTAATTGTCATAAAAAGGCTCCTTATATTTTGATTCTTACGGCGGAATCAAATAAAACCCCGCTGATTTAAATCGAATATTTTGGAATAAATATACGAAATTTTTGAGTTATTTTCAATATATATAGCAATTAATCGTGAGGGCTACAGAACTATTTTTATGACAGCTCCGAGGACATTCTGGCTTTCATCTGTGCTGTTATAAGCCGAAATCGTGCCTCCAAGGGCTTCTACGATGGTTTTTGCAATAGAAAGGCCAAGACCCGAGCCGCCTGCCGTCCTTGTATGCGCGTCATCGCCCCTGTAAAAGCGTTCAAATACAGAAGCCGTCTTCTTTTCCGAAAATCCTGGCCCGTTATCAATGATTTCTATCGATGTTTTCTGCGTTTCATCTTTTTTTACCGCGATTATAAGTTTTAGCGGCTTCGGGCAGAATTTTATGCTGTTAGATACGGCAGTCATAACAGCCTGCCTTAAAAGTTCATAATCGCTTTCTAAAGTAATGCCTTCTGGATAATCAAATTTAATTTCTGCTTCACTGTCAATCGAAGTAACTTCTGTTTCTATCTGAGAAGCAAGCTCGCTGAACGGGAAAGTTTCTACTTCCGGTTTCATTCTTCCCGATTCGATTCTGGCAATCTGGAGAAGGTTTTCGATTATTGCCTGCATTGATTTTGTTTCTTTTATGATTGAATCTATCGAACGCTCAAGCTGTGCAGGGTCATCTTTTCCCCAGCGGCGAAGAAGATTTGCTTGTCCTAAAATCACTGCGACAGGAGTTTTTAATTCGTGCGAAACATCGCTCGTAAACTGCCTTTCTCTGTCAAAATCTTTTTTTAATCTTATAAAAAGATTGTTAAACGTTTCTGCAAGCAGATCAAGTTCATCGCCGTCATTTTTCTGCGGTAAAAGAGAATCAAGTGTAGAACTTGAAATCTGTCTTGCAGCGTTCGTCATTTTTACAACCGGCTTGATTGTCCGTCGTGCAATGAGGTATGCGATAAGATAGCAGATTAAAAAAACCGGAATAAATGAAATTAAAAATATTTTAGGAAGCGACTGCTTGCTCTGATACATCGAGTCGTTTCCCAAATCAAACCACACCTGGATATAATATTCTTCATTACCGGTGCAGTTTATTTTTTGTGCAAGAGTACTAAAATAATAAATCTTCATTACTTCTGCGCCTGTTTCATTTTTTACAGAATATTGTTCTGATCTTCTTTCTGTTTCCGGTAAAAGAGGAACTTCGTTTGTATTGGAAAGCACGACTGTCGTTTTGTTCTGTTCAACTTTAAAAATAGAATAATAAAGAAATTTAGGAACACGAATTTCTTTTTCTGAATCAGAATCTATATGCTGCTGTGCAACTCTGTCGATAAACAAAACCCATCTTTTTATTTCTGTGTTTCTCTGATCAAGAAAATCAAGCATCTGGATTCTCGAAAAAAGAAGAATGAGTCCGATTACAACAGAAACCAGAATAAACGTAAATCTTAAAGCGAGCTTTCCTGGAACGGAGCGTTTTATTTTTTTAATCTTTATTGTTTTCATCAGAACAGTATCCCGTTATTTTGTTACCATCTTGTAGCCGCAGCCGCGGACTGTTTTTATGTATTCTTCTTTTACGCTGTTGTCGATTTTTGATCTGAGGTATCCGATATAAACGTCAATTGTGTTTATGTCGATGTAATGTCCTGCTCCCCAGATTGCTTCGATTAAATCGTTGCGCGAAAAAACAGTGTCAGGGTTTTCTATAAATTTCTTGAGCATGAAAAATTCTGTTTTAGAAAGATTAAGGGTTTCTCCTTTTAATGTTACAGACATTTCCTGCGGTATCATCTCAAGGTCTCTTATCTTTAAAACTGAATCAGATGAATTTTCTTTTGTCGTTCGTCTTAAAACTGCACGCATTCTTGCAAGAAGTTCTTCGATTTCAAACGGCTTTGGAATATAATCATCAGCTCCGGCGTCAAGACCGTTTACTCTGTCATAAGTATCTCCCTTTGCCGTTACCATGATAACAGGGACTTCAGAAGTTTTTCTTATTCTTCGAAGAACTTCAAGTCCACTTATTTCTGGCAGCATGACATCAAGCAGAATAAGGGTTGGATTAAATTTCTCAAACTGTTCGAGAGCCTTGCGTCCTGTATTTGCAACGCATGTTTCAAAGCCCTCGTGTTTAAGTTCGAGATCTATAAAGTCGCTTATTCCCGGGTCGTCTTCTACGATAAGTACCTTTTCTAAATTCTGTTCCATGATATTTTTTTCCTGATATAGTTTATTTGTGATATAATGACTATGTAATTATACCCCAAACTTACTTGATTTGTAAGCAATTATTTCTAAGAGAATTCTTACCTTTATTTTATGAACTATTCATGATAATCTGTTGTTAAAGGTGTATATTAAGAACCGTAAAAAGGATGTGCCGGACAGTTAAAGTCCATAATGATGCAGTATGGTGCTGCACGGTAAAGTCAAGAAAACCGGTACAGATTTTTTACAAGGAGATATGACTATGAACAGAACTTATAAGACAATAGCAATCTGTAGTGCTCTGGCACTTGTTTGTTCATCAGGAATTTTTGCCCGCTCTATGACAGACAGAGCCTTAGACAGGGCAGAAAGACATTCTGGTGTAACCCGCGAACAGGAAAGAAAAAAGCCTGCACCAAAACCACGTCAGGATCCGCCAAAGGCAAAACCGGCTCCGGCACCGCATCCACGCCATGATCCGCCGCCACCACCGCCTCCAGCTCCAAAGGCAAAACCGGCTCCGGCTCCGCATCCGCGTCATGCACCGCCGCCACCACCACCTAGAAGAGCCCGCAGAAGACGTGCTAAGACAGAGGTTATCGTGGTTCCAGCTCCAAGAGAACCGGATGTTATTGTAGTAGCTCCAGAACCGGAGCCTCCAAAGGTTGTAATTCCACATGGTTCAAGACGCGAACGCAACAAGAACCTCTGGAAAAAGAACAAAAAACGGGGCGCTCCAAGAGAAGAAGCAAGACAGGAGCCTGCACCAGAAGCTCCTGCTGCAAAATAGGTAATAGATAGGAAACAATCATCAACGAAAGGTCAGAGGTAAAAGCCTCTGGCCTTTTTTATGCCCTTGTCTTATCAGGAAAGACAGGGTGGGCCGGGTTTGATTCAGCATAAAAATTTAAAAATATTTAATTTTTTTAAAGAAACTTATTGAAGTATGAATGCTTTGGTTATATAATAGAAAACAATATGACAGCGGATGAAGCTTTAAATAAGATAACGATGGCGTTTGAAAAATACTACACGGTAAACAGGGATAGTGTGCCTTCTCCGTTTGTCGTAGAGGCAGAATTCCGCTCTCATAACGAAAAATATGTTCTTGTAAAATCTGCACAGATCGGCAGTATCGATTCCAACGAATTTGCCTATTTTTCAATCCAGAAAAATTTAGATTTTTTCCTCGCATCAGAACTTGCAAAATTTGCATGGGAAGAGGGACTAAAAAAAGTTGTTCCTTCAAACGGGCACAAAAACTCTGACATAGCCCTTATAGTTATTGCAGACTCATTCAGCGAAGGCTTTAAAAAACAGGCAAAAAAAATCAGGCATTCAAAAAGTTATAAATTTGGTTTTTACGGGTACAGCAATTTTCGCTTTGCGGCAGTCTCGCTTTCTGACGGAACTGTAGCAGCAAATTTTCACGGAAGAGATTTAAAAAAAATGTTTATTAAAAACGGAATTATACAGAAATAGTTTTCGTTTTTATTACTCAGGCCTTATGTTACTAAAAGTAACTTAGACATAAATAAAACTATAATTTCCTTGGAGGAAAAAAATGACAGCATTATCAATTATTATTGCTGCAATCGTTTTACTTGTCACAGGCTATGTTTTCTATGGTTCTTGGCTTGCAAAACAGTGGGGTATCGACCCTTCAAGAAAGACACCTGCTTACGAAAAAGAAGATGGTGTTGACTATTGTGCTGCAAAACCTGCAGTTTTGATGGGACATCATTTCTCATCAATTGCCGGCGCAGGTCCTATTAACGGTCCTATACAGGCTGCAATTTTCGGTTGGGTTCCTGTTTTCTTGTGGTGTGTCATCGGAGGAATTTTCTTTGGTGGTCTTCAGGACTTTGGTTCGCTTTTTGCTTCTATCAGACATGATGGAAAATCTGTCGGCGAAATCATTCAGGATTCAATGGGAAAAAGAGCAAAAAAACTTTTCATCATTTTTGCACTTCTCGTATTGATTCTCGTAATTGCATCTTTTGTAAATGTTGTTGCAGGAACATTCTTTACTGCAGATAACGCTGCAAAGACTTTCGGATTTGTAAAAAATCCTACTGGTAACCAGACAACTGCAATTATTTCGCTTCTCTTTATCGTTCTTGCTATTGTATACGGAATTCTTACTAATAAATGCGGAATGAAAACATTACCGGCAACAATCATCGGTATTGTTGGAATAGTTCTTTCTATATGGATTGGTCTTAACGTAGGTTTTGCAATGACTAGAACAACATGGATTATTGTTATCGGTGTTTACATTGCAGTTGCATCTTTAATTCCTGTATGGATTATGTTACAGCCACGCGATTATCTTTCTTCATTCCTTTTGTATGCAATGATGATTGTTGCTGTAGTCGGAATTTTTATTTCAACAGGAAATAGAGATATTAATTTTGCAATTCCTGCATTCAACAAAGCAAAGGCTTCTGCATTGTTCCCTACATTGTTCATTACTGTAGCCTGCGGTGCATGTTCAGGATTCCACTCACTTATTTCTACAGGTACATCTTCTAAACAGCTTGATAACGAAAAGAATGCTAAGGCAATCGGTTACGGTTCTATGCTTATCGAATCTGCACTTGGTATCATTTCTTTGATTGCTGTAGGTATGGTTTGGGATAAATGGTTAGGAAAAGGATTTGGTTCTCCTTCTGCTGCATTTGGTGGTGGTATTGCTACAATGTTCGGTAAAGAAGGAACAGGTATTTACAATACAATCAATGCTCTTTTAACACTTGCTGTTTCTGTATTTGCTTTGACTTCTCTTGATACAGGTACACGTCTTTCACGCTTTATGTTCTCTGAACTTTTCCTTAAAGAAGGAGAAAAGACATGGAAAGATGCTTCTGGTGTTCGCGCAGTTTTAGCTCATCCATTGTTCGGAACAACATTAATGGTTGTAATCGGATGTATTCTTGGTGGTCTTAAACTTTCTGCAATCTGGGGTCTCTTTGGTGCTGCTAACCAGCTTCTTGCAGGTATCGCTTTAATGGCAGTTGCTGCATGGCTTGGACAGGCTGGCAAGAACAACAAAATGTTCTTTATTCCTATGATTTTCATGCTTGCTGCAACATTGACTTCTCTTATTATTACAATCGTAGGAAAAGTTGGAGCTATGGCTAAGGGTGCCGATGGTGCATTCTTCTGGGGCAACTGGTTCCAGTTGATCTTTGCTGCTGCAATGGCAGTTCTTGCTGTAATTCTTGTTATCGAAGGTGTTCAGACTTTTGCAAAACAGATAAAGGCAAAGAAATAAATTAAAACGACAGCCTCCCGCTGAAGAACACCGAATGCAACGGCTAGCTTGAAGCTTTGCTGCTAATACCGCGCTTCGCTGCTATTATCTCGCTTCGCGAATAATACGCGCTTCGCTTGTGCAGAATGTTGCATCGCTGTTGCCTTCAGCTCCGGCTGTCTTTTTTTTATTCCTTTAACTTCTTGAACACGCCTTTTCTATTATAGATATCAATTCCGGATACGATTTTCTTTTTTCTTCTTCATTCAAACTTTGTATATAGTCATACTCCTCATGAAAGAGGCGGTCTTTGCCTGAGATAGGCATGTACGAAACTTCGTTCTGCGTATAATAGTGCTCGATGCAGCCGTTCGGGAGGATGTAGACGCGTGCAGCTTCTGCTGCAGCAAGAGTAATCGAAAGAAGATTTTTTATATTAGGGATTATCGTTGAATCATCGTTTAATGCAAATTTTGTAATATAATCACCTATATTTAAAATTCCCTGTAAAATTACTGTCTTGTATGTATCAAGATGCTCTGCATCTTCCCTGTCCAGTGTAAATTTTTCAAGTCTGTTTTTAAATTCCTGCAGCTGATGCGGAACTGTTATTGATATGTTCATTATTTCATCTGCAATTTCCAAAAGATATTTTTCGAGCCGCGAAACAAGTTTAAAAAATGTTACATGTTCACTTCGGGTAAGAATTTTTTCGAAAAACGGTTTTTGTTTTTCGTACTGTTTGTCTATCCATTCCTGCACACGGTGATCTTTACATATTCCGTCTCTAAGCTTTCCGCAGAAAAGAGAATCAAGATCAGTGATGATTCTTGCATTTGTTCCAAGCAGATAGCATACTTTAAAGAAAACTCCAAGCTCGTCTTTACCACCGACATCGATTACACCTGTTGTTGCGGTAAACATATCAGATTCTATACTGCGCAGAAGCGAAGAAAAAATTGCGTGGTCAGTATAGCCTTCGACAAAAACCTGGTTGTCAGAAAAGAAAAACTGCTTGTGGTAAGTATTAAATCGCGGCAAAAATCTTTTAAAAAGAGAATAATCATTTTCTGAAAGCTCATCGATAGAAGTTGCAACACTGTTTATATGACATGCTACAACTCCGATAAGTTCTTCAGGAGATTTTAAGTCGATAAAGAACGGTGAATGAGAAATGATGAAAAAAAGATGCGAAGGATGTTTCTCTGCCGTCTTTCTTATTTCATTCATAAAAAACTGCTGAAACTGAGGGTGAAGATGAAGTTCAGGTTCGTCTATCATAAGACAGCTTGCTTCTCCTTCTTCGCCGTAAAGGGCAGCAAGAAGGGCAATGATTTTTTTTAAGCCGTGGCATTCATTTTTCGTCATCGAGTATTCAAGGTTCTGTGCTTTGTTTACTACAACCGGCGTAACACTGTTGTCATTTGAGATTTCAAATCTGATTGTTTTAGAAAACATGTTTGAAAGAACGTTTTCGATTCTCGATGTAAGCTCGCGGTTTTTGCTGAGCGTATAATAAATTTCGTTATCGTCTACAAGGTCCGTATTAAAAATGCGCACAGAATAACCTGCATCGGCAAACTGCTGTGCAAGGCTTTGTGAGATGAGAGTTTTCCCGGACCCGTTAGGTCCCACGATGAGATTTATCTGAGACCAGTTCTGCTTTTTAAAAGAAGCTTTTCCCCAGAGAAATGAAAGCTTTATTTTTACCGGTACCTTAATCATTCTATATATTATAACACAAATTCTGCCTTACGACTAATTTTTTAGATTTATGTATTTCATGTTGCGGGTAGAGGACGTTTATCGTATAATACAGAATATGTTCAGCATTAAATTTTTAGTCCTTGCGCTTGCGCTTGTAATGTACCTTCTCGTAATCATTTTTCAGGATAAAAAAGTTATCTTTACGACTGCAGCGGCTCTTATTCTTGTACTGCTCGGAACTTTTGTCTCCGGTATTTTTAATTCTCAAAGCGCTTCCGTAGCTCAGAATGGCACAGCTTTTTTATTGCATCATATTTTCTTTGAACTTATAAACTGGAATGTATTGATGATTTATGTCGGTTCAATGATAATAGCAGCGCTTTTTATTTATTCCCGTGTTCCGGCAAGAATTGCAGATGCTCTTGTAGCAGTTTCTCCAAGCACAGGAATTGCGGTTGTCCTCATTCTTGCAATGACCGGAATCATTTCTATATTTGTAGAAAATGTTGCAACAGTTTTAGTCATGGCACCGATTGCCCTTGCACTTTCTAAAAAACTAAAATTTAATCCGATTCCGTTTATGATTGGACTTGCCGTAATGTCAAACCTCGAAGGAACTGCAACTCTCGTAGGTGATCCTCCGAGCATGATTTTTGCAAGTTTCGCAGGATATACATTCAACGACTTTTTCTTTAAATTTGCAAAACCTTCTATCTTTTTTATCATTCAAACCGGAATGATTGCAGGATGTATTTTCTTTTACGCAATCTTCGGTCATGTAAAGGAAAAACCTCAGGTAGAAAAAGAAAACGTTATTTCTTATGTTCCGCTTTACCTTTTGATTTTAATGATTGCAGGGCTTGCAGTAATTTCGTTTTTTTCTACTGAACTTGGATACAGCTCGGGACTTTTTGTTCTTGCACTCGGACTTCTTGGTTTAATCTGGTATAAATTCTGTCAGAAGAAAACTAAGGGCGAAATCTGGACTTTAGTAAAGGAACTTGACTGGGAAACAATCGCATTTTTAATCGGAATATTTGTCGTAGTCGGCGCAATTTCTGAGACAGGACTCCTTGATGATTTTGCAGTATTTCTTGCAAACCTCACCGGTGGAAATAAATTCTTAGGATTTTTCCTTATATTGCTTTTTTCTGTTTTGATTTCGGGATTTGTAGATAATGTTCCGTATATAATCGTAATGCTTCCTGTAGCCGGAACGCTTGCAGCAAATATCGGTGTTCAAAAAGAACTTTACATGTTTGCACTTCTTGTAGGCTCGTGTCTCGGCGGTAATCTTACACCGTTCGGTGCGTCTGCAAACGTTGTTGCAATGGGAATCCTCAAAAAAGAAGGAAAACCAATTACTTTTAAGGATTTTTTAAAGATAAGCGCACCGTTTACGATTCTTACGACCGCAGCTTCTGCAGCCTTACTGTATCTTATATGGGCTTAAGCCTTTGAAATCTGTATAATTGTTTTTTATACGCTAATCCGTTATAATAGAACAATAATACGCATTTAAGGAAAGCCGGTTTGTTCACGCTAAGTTTTGCCTTTAGAAATATTGTATCTCGAAAAAGTTCTCTCGTAATCGTACTGTTCATTGCATTTTCCATCGCCGTTATGGTTATGGCAAATGCTGTTTTTGACGGAACAGGTAACGGAATCGAAAAAACATTTTCATCGAGTTTTACAGGTGACGTTGTAATAAGACCAAAGACCGATTTTCCTATGAGCCTTTTTGGAGATGAAACTCCTGTTACAGGCGAGCTTTCTGAACTTCCTAGAATTATTCCGTATAACAATATAAACGACTATGTAAAATCGCTCGAAGAAATCAAATACATCTGTCCTCAGCTTACGGGTCAGGCAGTTCTCAAGGTGGAAGAAAAAAATAAAGTTGCAGTTTTATTCGGAATTGAATCAAAGAACTACCTTAAAATCATGACAGGAATAAAAATTCTTGAAGGTGAACCTTTTGAGCTTGGAACTTCGGGTGTTATGATTTCTGATATCATGCGTGAAAAAATAAAAAAGGATACAGGAAAATATCTTGTTCCTGGAGACAGCGTTCAGCTTATTTCAAGCAACGGATCTTCATATACTTTACGCGCAGCCGAGGTAACTGCAGTTTATAAATATGAAGTTCATAATGATCTTCAGGATAATATTGTTCTGATTGACCCTGATACGCTTCGCTCACTTTTAGGAATTGAGTCGATGTCGTCTGCAGAAATCGAAATCGAAAAAGAAAAAACAACTCTCATAGAAAATTCAAATACAGAAGACATCGACGTTCTTTTTGGCGAAGATATGTTTGAAGAAGATTTTTCTGAAGCTCTCGATACTTTAAATGATGTTTCTATAGCTGAACAGACTCAAACGCCTTCTTCTTCTTCCAGTGAAATTACAGCTTCTGATGAAACAGAACGCGCGCCACTCGATGCTCAAAGCGACGGTGACCAGTCAGAACAGACTACATGGAACTACATCATCTGCAAAGTCGAGGACGGCGTAAACCCTGACAGAGTCGTAAAAAAGATAAACAGATTCTTTAAAGAAAACGAATTTAATGCAGTCGCATCTTCGTGGCGCGCTGCAGCAGGAATGTCTGCCCAGTATATTTACTGGATGCGCCTTATCTTTAACATCGGCCTTCTTCTTTTAATCGGTACCGGATTTATCGTTGTAAACAATACATTAATCATTGCTGCAATGGACAGAACAAAAGAAACCGGTGCGCTCAGGGCAATCGGTGCAGACAGAAAATTTATCGGTATTGAATATCTTTTAGAAACTTTAATGCTTACAATAACAGCAGGAATCCTTGGATGTATTCTTGGTGTGCTCGGTAATCAGCTTTTAGTGTGTGCAAAAATTACTTTTTCTAATTCGTATCTCATTCAGCTTTTCGGCGGAACACAGTTAAAGACAAGTGTTACTGCTTTAAATCTCTTAAGCGGAATGTGTCTTTCTCTTTTACTCGCAGTTATAGGCTGGCTTTATCCTGTTCATATTGCACTTGATACAAGCCCTGTCGTTGCAATGGAACACATCTAGGAGTTTTTGGAATATGTTTTATTTTGTCATTGCAATAAAATCTATTTTTGAAAGACGCCGCCAGTATAAATCACTGTTTGCAGTTTGTGCAGTCGGTGTATGCATCATGCTGTGTGCACTTATGGTTACGGATGGAATGGTAAAATCCATGAACGAAAAAGCGCGTCAGTATTATGGTGGGGATATTCTTTTTTTGGGCGGTCATCATATTACAAAAACTTTAGCTGATGCCCGTGAAGAAGCTCAGATGCTTAAGGAAAGTGTCGGTAATAGAAATGATGTAAAGATTTTCTTAAGATATAACCATGATCCAGAAGAGCATGGAGAATCATATTATTATGAGGGCACATCGGTAAGACAGCGTGCGATAATCGGTGTTGATTTTGAAAATGAGAAAGATCTTTTTGATAAGTTTACTTTTGTTGAAGGGTCTTATCATAAAGGTGAACATGAAGATACAGTCCTCCTTTCTGAACCTATTGCAAAAAAACTTGGCTGTCATGTTGGGGATTCGATAACTTATTTTGCCGTAACTTATAATAATTATGCAAATACAATTGACCTTGTAGTTACAGGAATCTTTCTTGATGCAAGTGTCTTCGGAATGTACACTTCATATGTAAATTATGATTCACTTATTAAAGCTATGGATTATGAACCTCTTGTTGACAGAATAAGTCTATATTATGTAAATGGAAAACCGTCTGACAAAGAGCTTGAAAGAATTCATGGCGAAATGTCAAAGAAAATTCAGATGTATCCTCTTGATATGGATAAAAAAGAATTCTACAAGGATTTTAGAAAATCTGATACTTCTGTAGTAAGAAAGGGGTACCTTGTTTCCCTTGATTCGACTGTCTCAGACTTAAAACTACTTGTTCAGGCATTAAAGCTTATTGTTGCTGCAATCGTAATCATGCTTGTAATAATAATCTCAGTTGGAATTTCGAGTACATACAGGGTTATCGTAATAAAGCGAAGTCTTGAAAGCGGTACACTTCGTGCAATCGGCATGAAAAGTTCGGGGATAATGAAGCTTTTTATAAGTGAGGCATTACTACTTCTTTTATCCGGCTGTCTTACGGGATTTATCTTTTCTGCCATAGCAGTAAAGATTGCATCCATATTTGACCTTTCTTTTATATCGGGATTTGATCTTTTCCTTACGGGAGGCCATCTTATTGCCGATTTTAACCCTTTAAAAATTGCCGGTTATGTGGCAATAATCATAGTAACCACACTTGTATCTGTGTTGTTTACATTACGTAAATTAGTAAGGATAAGCCCTGTAGGGGCAATTACTGCTACAACATAATTAATTTTACATGGACAGTCTTCGACTGCCTGTGTAAAACGACAGAGGTATTTATGAAAAAGACATTTAAGAATATTTTAATCAGTTTATTTATCGCTTCCGGGGTTTTAAGCCCTCTTTGTGCCCAGGTAACTGCTGATATGGCAAAGCAGATTTTAAAGCTTTCTGATAAGAATACTAATTATTCCGGAACTGACTTTAAAGCAGACTATACAATTGTTACGGATAAACCTGGGTCTGGTAAATCTGTAACAAGTGCCGTAATGTACCGCCGTGACTCAGCAAGTATGTTTACGATTGTAATAAAAGCGCCGGAAACAGATAAGGGTAAGGGTTATGTTCAGTTTGATAAGAACATCTGGTTCTATGATCCAAGGGACAAACAGTTTACCTATACTTCTGCAAAAAACAAATTTCAGAACAGCTGTCTTAACAACAGCGATTTAGTTCCGCAGACAATTTCTGACGACTATGATATCAAAGAGTTTAAAGAAGTTAAACTCGGAAAATTTGACTGCATTTATTATGAACTTTCTGCTTCAAAAAAAGGCGTTGATTATCCGATTGTAAAGCTCTGGGTAAGTAAAGATGATGGTCTTATCCGCAAAAAAGAAGACTACAGTCTTTCAGGACAGCTTTTGCGTACAACTGCAATTCCAAGCTATCAGAAAGTAGAAAATCGTTTTGTTCCTGGCGGAATGCTTGTAGTTGATAATCTTCGTGGAACAAAAATTGACGGAAAGATGCAGTACGAAAAGACTCAGATTACGATTGCTAACGTGTCTTTTCAAAAACAGTCTAATGTAGTATACTCAAAGAAATTCCTTGAAGAAATGAGTGACTAAGTCGATAAATGAAAAAAATCTTCTGCAAATCTGCATTATTTTTATTATGTTCAATTTTAACAATCAACTCAGTTTTTGCAGAAGAGCCTGCTTTAAACACTTCAGAAAAAATTAATTCAGAAGAACTCAACGAAGAAATTACGGATGAGTTTGAAGATATCGATGATATTTTTTCCCAGAGCGAAGATACAGACCAGCCTATAGAACAGGCAAAGACTGACACAGAAAAGACTGAAATCCCCAGTGAGAAAAGGGGAATCGTTCTTTCGGGAGATTTAATGGCCCGTCTTGGCGGTGCAATCTATTATCCTGCAGAAGCATCTCCGGGTGCAGTTTTTGAAAGTAAAGTTTCCTTTACATCAAAGCCTACAGATTTTTTTTCATTTAAAGGTACGATTCTTGTAAAGTTTCCGGAAATGGAACTTGGACTTTATGAACTTTACATGAACTACACGTTGTGGGATGTTGCGTACCTCATGGTCGGAAAAAAAGAACTTACATGGGGAAATGGAAGAATTTTTGACACGAATATTCTCGATGACAGATCAAGCGATGTTTTTGATCCGGAAGAACTCCTTTATGACAAAAAATTAAAAATGCAGAGTTCTAAATTTGCAGTTTCTCTTGACATTCCGTTTTCTAAATTTAATTTTACCGGTCTTGTTTATTACGAAGAATTTAATAAAACATCAAATGCTTATCAGGATGTTAATGCAAGTATGGGAAACATTTCATATGCTGCTAAACTCGAAGCAAATATATGGAATTTCGCAATGGATGTTTTCTGCAGAACATGGGCAGATAATGATCCTAACAAATATCCTTTTGCAGTAGGTGGAGATGTAAACTTTCAGCTGAATGACCTTCATTTTTATGTTCAGTATTTTACACATTTTGAAATGAACGATGAAGATAAAATGACATATCCGCGTCAGAAGGTAACAGCTTCTGTCTGGTGGGCAACAAGAGAAAAAATTAATCTTGGTTTTATCTTTGAGTATCAGGCAATTATTGACTGGTATGGTCTTGATAAGCCTATTACAACAAATGATTATTTAAGACAATATCTTACTTTTGAAGGTGTGTGGGGAAGAATAGGCGGCAGTAAATGTACTGCAGCTTTAAAATGGTTCCATGATGTTTCAGAAGAATACGGAACTATTATACCTGGTTTTAAAATTCACGGCTTTGTTCCATGCGCAGATCTTGATGTAGGATTCCCTGTTTATTATGGTTCGATAAGCAAGGTTGGTGTCGTTGCTCAGTTAAAGTTGAGCGTTGCATTCTAGACTTTTTTTATTTTTTTTCTTCGCCTAAAATAATTCCATCTTTGATTTTAATTACATGGTCAGACATATCTACGATTTTTGAATCATGTGTAGAAAACACAAATGTCGTTTTTAATTCCTGATTGAGTTTTTTCATGAGTGCAAGAATTGCATCTCCGTTTTTTGAGTCGAGGTTTGCGGTAGGCTCGTCTGCCATTATTATCGGAGCCTTTGTTGCAAGAGCTCTTGCAATGGCTACGCGCTGTCTCTGTCCCCCGGAAAGTTCTGTCGGCTTATGATTTTTCCAGTCGGTAAGTCCTACTGTTTCGATTAAAAAATCTACCCATTCAGTCTGTTGTGTTCTGCTCATTGCACGGTCGTCAGGAAGGCTCCCGAGTTTTAAAGGCAGTTCAACATTTTCGTAGACATTGAGTACCTGTATGAGATTGAAATTCTGAAAAATAAATCCTAGATTCTGGCGGCGCAAAGCTGTTATGTGGTTATCAAGTTTAGGCGGAATTGACTTTAAAGACGGCAAATCCTGTCCTGTGTACACATCGATTCCGTTTAAAACAATCTGGCCTGAAGTAGGAAGGTCTATGAGCCCCATGAGGTTTAGAAGCGTTGATTTTCCGCTTCCTGATGGTCCAGAAATAGACGCAAATTCACCCTGTTCTATAGAAAAATTCGCTTTGTCAACAGCGTGAACGGTAATTTTTCCCATCTGATAGTTTTTACATAAATTGTGTACTTCAAGAATTGCCATAAGATAAATATATCATTCAAAAAACGTAGTGTCTATACACTTATTTTTATTTATGGTACTATGGTTTTCACTATACTGTTATGTTCACACCGGAATATTCAGAATAGGAAAATCAAAAATGGCCCACGCCAGGGTCGTAAAGTGAGGTAATAAATATGGCAAATAACGAAAAAGACGTACACGCATGTACGCTCGACAAAATCATCAGCTTGTGTAAAAGAAGAGGCTTTGTATATCAGGCTTCAGAAATATATGGTG
>JAEEGL013604925.1_pt1 | contig 17706 bp, 14 predicted proteins | sample 9134231 | NCBI WGS metagenome assembly JAEEGL01 (sample SAMN16246548, study PRJNA631951) | gut metagenome | biome: gut microbiome; feature: rumen; material: fiber-attached | host: Bos | place: Iran: Karaj | collected 2018-10 | reverse complement strand
TATGCTCCGCGCGGTAAAATCGCTCGGAAAGCAAGAACTTCAAAAGATATTCAGCGAGCAGGACACGGTGGAGATATGCTGCCGCTTCTGCAATAAAAAATTCAGCTTCAAATCTGATATAATGGAGTAAGATCATGGAAAGTGAAGTTTATACCATACCGCTTACGTCGATAATCGACGAATTTCAGCTTGAGGTCATATACGCGCCGGAAAACATAGCGGAAATACAGGTAATCAGAAGCGACGTGAACCGCCCGGGACTGAAGCTCTCCGGCTTCGGCAAGCTGTTTGAAAACGACAGGATTCAGATAATAGGCCGCGTGGAGTACGAATATCTCTGCTCCCTTGACGAAAAAGCAAGACACGATAGCTTCGCGAGTCTTGTGGACGAGCTGCCGGTCTGCATAGTTTTCACGACGGCTCTTCCGGTATCGGACGAGCAGGTGCAGACCTGCCGTGCAAAAAACGTGCCGCTTCTGCGCACCAAAACGCTGACGAGCGAATTCATGGCGGCGCTTATAGCGTCTTTGAACGTGTCGCTCGCGCCGCGCACGACGCGCCACGGCGTTCTTGTTGAAGTATACGGCGAAGGTATTTTGATGCTCGGCGACAGCGGCGTAGGCAAAAGCGAAACGGCGATAGAGCTCGTAAAGCGCGGCCACCGTCTCATAGCGGACGACGCGGTAGAGATAAAGCGCGTTTCCGCAACGACTCTCGTCGGCACGGCGCCGGAGATAATCCGCCACTACGTGGAACTTCGCGGCATAGGCATAGTTGACGTGCGCCGGCTTTTCGGTATGGGCGCGGTCAAGCTGACTGAAAAGATCGACCTCGTCATAGAGCTTGAACAGTGGGTGCAGGGCAAAATGTACGACCGCTTCGGGCTTGAATCCGAGTATAAGGAGATCTTAGGCATAAATATCCCGTCAATAACCATACCTGTCCGTCCCGGCAGAAACTTAGCGATTATCATAGAAATAGCCGCTATGAACAGCCGCCAGAAGAAAATGGGCTACAACACGGCGGAAGAGTTCAACAAGCGCCTTATGGGACAGATAAACGGCGACAAGTAGTATTATCACATTATTTTCAGAAAAATTTCTCAAATCTTAACCTAAAATCCGTTTGTTTTTTCCATATTTATATGGTAAAATACACGCATTAGCTATTATGGGGGTTTTTATGGCTGACTTTATAATATCCTGCTGTTCATCCGCGGACCTGACAAAAGAGCGGTTTGACAAACGCGATATAAAATATATATGCTTTCACTTTTCGCTTGACGGTGTTGAATATCCTGACGATCTCGGACAAACGATGCCGCCCGAAGAGCTTTACCGCAGGATGACGGAAGGACAGAGCACAAAAACGTCACAGCCGTCCGCCGGCGAATACATAGAGTTTTTCGAGGGATTTCTCAAAGAAGGCAAGGATATACTTCACGTAACGCTCTCCACCGGAATTTCCGGCGCGTACAATTCCGCGATAGTTGCCGCGGAGGCGATGCGTCAGAAGTATCCGGAGCGCAAAATATACGTCGTTGACTCGCTCGGCGCGTCAAGCGGCTACGGGCTTATAATGGATACGCTCGCCGACAAGCGCGACGAGGGCATGAATATAGACGAGCTGAACGAATGGCTGCTTGAAAACAGACTGAAAATGCACCACTGGTTTTTCTCTACCGATCTGACGTTTTATATAAGGGGCGGCAGAGTGTCAAAAGGCTCCGGCTTTATAGGAAATATGCTCGGTATATGCCCGCTTCTGAATATGGATAACCTCGGCCGCCTCATCCCGCGGCAGAAAGTCTTGGGCAAAAAGCGCGTTATAAAGCATACGGTGGAAAAAATGACGGAATTCGCGCAGGACGGGTTAAACTACATCGGTCGCGTGTTCATCTGTCATTCCGAGTGTCTGTCCGACGCGCAGCGCCTTGCCGCGCTCGTTAAGGAGAAGTTCCCGAAAATGAAAGGCGAGCCGGAAATATTCCCGATAGGCGCCACGATCGGCAGCCACACCGGCCCCGGCACGGTCTCCCTGTTCTTCTGGGGAGAAAAAAGAGTTGATTAAAAAACGGCGGTAACGCCGTTTTTTTGTTGCCGTATAGGCGAGCAGCCGCAGGGGCGAGCATTGGTCGTCCTTTTTAAATAATAAAGAAGAAATAATAAAGAATAAAGAATAAAAACCGGTGTCCCTTCGGGACGAATATGGGTGGTTTCCCACCCCTCACGGGAACCCCCATTGCTCACTATGTTCGCAACGGGGAACCCCTTTGCTCGGCTTCGCCGAGAACCCCCCATACCCCCTGTCCCCTCCCACAAATCAAAGATTTGAGGGGGCGTGAGCGGACGACCCGTTGTAGGGGCGACCATTGGTCGTCCGTTGTAGGGGAGGGGTCTCCCCTCCCGCATTAAAGAATAAAGAATAAAGAATAAAAACCGGTGTCCCTTAGGGACGAATATGGGTGGTTTCCCACCCCTCAAGCTCGGCTTCGCCGAGAACCCCCCCCTACCCCCCTGTCCCCTCCCCTCCAATCTACGCTTTGAGGGGGCCCGAAGAGTAAGCGCGTCGGGCGGTGGGTGAGGCCGCCGACGCGCGCGGCTGAAGCCGCATAATAATGAAGACGTCGGCTTTGCCGACTAATGATGCCGTGCCACCCGCGAACCCCCAAAGCTCACGAATTCGCTTCGGGGAACCCCGGCGCACTAATGATGCCGGCGACGTTGTCGCCTAATGATGCGAAGTCACCCGCGTTCCTTAATTAGCCCGCAGGGCGACTTCATTAGCGAAGCGTCTTCATTCCACCATCAGCCCCGCAAGGGGCGACTTCATTCGGGCACGCTGTGCCCGCAGGGGGGATGGTGGGGGGTCAGGGGGGGCGGAAAAGGGGGGAGGGGAGCCCCAAAGGCGGCGTAAGCCGCACAAATCGTCGCGCAGCGACACCTTAAAAAACGGGCGATCAATGATCGCCCCTACATTCTTAATTCTTAATTCTAAATTTTCTACAAATCTTCCTCGTCGTGCGATTTGAAGCCCTCTCCGAAAACGGACGTCGCGCGGGTGACTATCATAAACGCTTTTTTATCCTCCTCGCGCACTATGTCGCGCGCCTCAGGCAGAGCTCTCATGCGCAAAACGATCATAAGGACCTCTTTTTTCTGTCCGGTGTACGCGCCTTTGCCGTCAAGCACCGTCGCTCCGGCGTCAAGCTCGCTCATTATCCGCTCCGCGATCTTGTCCTTTGCCGGGCTTATAATATAGACGAGACGCGCGCTGTCTCCGCCGTAGAGCACGGAGTTAAACACCGCCATATATACCGTCAGCGACAGCGCCGCATACAGAGCGACGTTGATGTTTTTGAACACTATTCCGGATATGACGATTATTATGCCGTCCACAAACAGGAAAAACGTTCCGGTCTTCAGATAACGGAATTTTTGGCGCAGCACGCGTACTATAATATCCGTGCCGCCGGTCGTCGCGCCTGCTCTGAACACTATGCCGATGCCGATAGCCTGCAGCGCTCCGCCGGCTACAGCGGCAAGCAGCTTGTCGTCCGTCACGGCGCCTACCGTCCTGCCCAGGATCTCCATCGCCGCGCTTGATACGGCTACGGCGTAGATGCTTGAAAGCAGAAAACGGAAGCCGAATTTTATCACGCCTATTATCATTATAGGTATATTCAGCACAACGATTATGATACCTACGTTGACCGGCTGTATGAAGTGATTTATGATTATGGCGATACCGGAAACGCCTCCCGGCGCCAGGTCGTTCGGGTCAAGGAACAGCGCTATTCCCACGGCGTATATAAGACTGCCGACGGTTATCAGAATATAATCTATAAAACGTTCTTTGAACGCTTTTTTCTTCATAGACGGTAACTCCTTTCATGTCGTGATATAACTATATCATATTTTTCTCCGTTTTTCAATATCAGTTTGAAACAAAAACGGCAAAGCTATTGATTTTCTTTAAAAAATATGATAAAATCTAAGGAAAAGGAGGGTAAATCATGAAAAGACTTGACGTACTGCTCTCCCTTTTGCCGCGCGGCTGCCGCCTTGCTGACATAGGCTGCGACCACGCGTATATCCCCATATCCGCCGTAAAACAGGGCAAAGCCGTCTTCGCGTACGCGTCCGACGTAAGAAAAGGTCCGCTTTCCCGCGCCGCAAAAAACGTGGCGGAGGCGGGGTTATCCGATAAAATAGTTTTAAACCTCGCAGACGGACTTGACGGAGCGGAGGAATACCGGCCTGACACGGTAGTCATAGCCGGAATGGGCGGCGAGCTGATAGCCGATATAATAGACCGCGCGCCGTTTGCGAAAACGGAGCAAATAACGCTTATCCTGCAGCCGATGACGTGCCCGGACGAGCTTCGGAAATATCTGTTGTCCGCCGGATTTGAAATAGAGCGCGAGCGGCTCGCGTACGAGGACAGGCATATATATCAGATAATCGTCTGCCGCTTCAAAGCCGCCGCGCAGGAATATACCGAAGCCGAGCTTGAGACCGGCAAAAGCCACGAGGACGGCGAGCTTGTCCCGGCGTTATACAAAAAATACATAGCAAAATACGAGAAAATAATAAAAGGAAAATCAAAAGCCGGCATAGACGCGCAAAAAGAGCGCGAAGTGCTTGACGAACTGAGGAAAAAATATGAAAACCTGTGAGCTTTATAAAAAACTTGATGAGATAATACCGTCTTCTCTGAGCTGCGAATGGGATAACGACGGACTTTCCGTGCTCCCGTCGCCCGAACACGAAAGCAAACGCATACTCATAGCGCTTGACGTAAGAAACGAGGTCATAGACTATGCCGAAAAGAACGGATTTGATACGATAGTAACGCATCATCCGCTGATCTTCTCGCCGTTAAAAGAGCTTTGCGGTGAAACCGTCGTATCAAAAAAAGCGCTGCGGCTCATACGCTCAAACATCGCCGCCATGGGTTTTCACACGCGGTTTGACGCGCTTGACGGCGGCGTTTCCGATATCCTTTGCAAAACGCTCGGATTTACGCCTGCTATGAAATTCGGCGAGGGTTTATGTGCTCGGCTTTGTGGCATTGGCGAACACTCATTTGACGAGCTTGCCGCGCATGTAAAAGAAATATTCGGCCCGGCTCACTTCTTTGCCGAAAAAGCGACCGAAAAAGTGCATTGCGCCGCGGTCTGCGGCGGCGCGCCGGACGATGAGATAACGGAGGCAAAGGCGCTCGGCGCGGACGTTTTCATCTGCGGCGAGGTGAAGTATCATAACGCGATAGACGCGGCGGATGACGGAATGAACGTTATATGCGTCGGCCATTACGAGTCGGAATCCCCGGCGCTGCAACGTTTGTGCGAAACAGTATCGGCGGCAAGCGGCGAATATGTAGAGATCTACGGAGTAAAACAGTATGCCGTATGATTCGTTTACCGCCGCCGCGGTCGTCTCACAGATAAATAAAGAGCTTTCCGGCGCACGCGTCGAGCGCGTTAACGCGCCGTCCGCGGACGAGATAGTGCTGAATCTGCGCACGGACGACAGGCGGAGCGTAAAGCTGTGCCTTTCCGCCTCGTCAAGCATACCGAAAGTCAATCTGACGGACGTCGTGAAGGACAACCCCGCGCAGGCGAGCGCGCTTTGCATGCATCTTAGAAAACATTTAAATTCGGCGAGGCTGCTCTCGGCCGAACAGCCGGATTTTGAGCGCGTCATAAAGCTGAAATTCGCCGCGACGGACGAGATGGGTTATCCTCGCGACGAGTATATTTTCTGCGAGATAATGGGCAAGTACAGCAACGTCATAGTGACTGACGCGGACGGAAAGATAATAAACTGCGTGAAGCCCGTTGACATAACCGTATCTTCAAAACGGCAGGTGCTCCCCGGCATGAGATACGAGGCGCCGCCCCCGCAGGACAAGCTGATACCGGCGACCGTTACGGCGGACACGTTTGCCGAGCTGTGCGAAAAATACGCGGAGATAGACTCAGACGGCTTTTTTGTAAAATGCTTCCGCGGCTTTTCCCCGCTTTTGTCGCGTGAGGCCGCGTATCTTGCAAACGCCTCCGGCAGACCCGTGCGCGGCCGCGGAGCCGCGCTTTACGCGGTATTCCGCAGATTCGTCTCCCGCGTGGAAAACGCTGAATTTTCGCCGTGCATCGTCTACGACGGCAAACGCCCGGTCGATTATTCGGCATTTGAGCTGAAGCAGTACGGCGACGGCGCGGAGATACGGCGCTTTTCCACGGTAAGCGAGTGCATTGACGTGTTTTACGCCGAACGCGAAAGCGTTGAGAGGATAAAACAGCGCGGCGGCGACATACTTCGACTCGTCGGCGCGGCGGAAGCGCATATCAAAAAGAAGCTTGAAAACATTGCGGACGATTTAAAGAGATGCGAGGACGCGGAAAAATACCGCCTTTACGGCGATCTGCTTACCGCGAATCTTTACAGAGCCGAAAAAGGCGGCGCGTCTCTGACCGTGGAGAATTATTACGAAGACGACGCGCCGCAGATAACCATACCGCTCGATCCGCGCATATCGGTGTCCGCAAACGCGCAGAAGTATTATAAAAAATATAACAAGGCGAAGACCGCGAAGACCGAGGCGTCAAAGAGAGCCGAAGAAGCTCGCGCGGAGCTTGAATACATCCTCACCGTGTCGGACGCTCTGAGCCGCTCCGAGACGGAGGAAGACCTTGAACAGCTGCGCGCGGAACTTTACGAAACGGGCTACGCAAAGCGCAAAAAAGACGCGAAAAAAGCAAAGGCGGTCAAGACCCGCCCGATGCATTTCAGAACGGATAACGGATACGACGTTTATATAGGCAAAAACAATATACAAAACGATCATCTTACGCTCAAAGAAGCCTCGCGTTTCGACTGGTTTTTCCACGTCAAGGACGCGCCGGGCAGCCACGTCATAATGGTGCAGGACGGCGACGAGCCGCCGGCTGAGGACTTCACGCAGGCGGCGCGCCTTGCGGCGTATTACTCGTCAAAGCGCGACGGCGTAAACGTAGAGGTCGATTATACGCAGGTCAGAAACATAAAAAAGCCGGCGGGATCCGCGCCGGGCTTTGTGATATACCATCAGAACTATTCCGCCGTCGTGACGCCCGACCCGGACGAAGCGGCGAGATTAAAGGTCGACAAATAATGACAGAAAAATCGGTAGGCATCTGCACGCTCGGCTGCAGGGTAAATCAGTATGAAAGCGACGCTTTGGCGCAGCTTCTTTTTGAACGCGGCTGGGACGTGCGCGATTTTACCGAAAAATGCTCGGTTTACATAATAAACACCTGCACGGTGACGGCTGAATCGGACAGAAAGTCGCGTCAGCTGATACGCCGCGCAAAAACGGTCAACCCGGACGCTTTCGTCATAGCCTGCGGCTGTTATACGCAGGTCAAACCGCAGGACGTGACGGGCTTTGCGGATTTTATCTGCGGCACTCGCAACAAGACCGCGGCGGTCGAGGCGGCGGAAAGATTCATAAACGGGTTTGAAACCGGAAAAACCGCTCTGCCCGCGCCGTCAACTCTTCCTTTCGAGCCGCTTTTCGCGCCGCATACGGAGAGAACGCGCGCGTTTGTGAAGATAGAGGACGGCTGCGACGGCAAATGCGCGTACTGCCTCATAAGGATCGCCCGCGGAAACGTCGTTTCACGCAGCGAAGCGGATATTTTAGCCGAGCTTGAGGCGCTGTACGACGCCGGATATCCCGAAGCGGTGCTGACGGGAATAGAAACTTCCGCGTACGGCCGCGACACCGGCACGGATCTTTTGTCGCTTCTGCTTAAAACAAACGGTATTAAATGCCCGCCGCGCATACGGTTGAGCTCTATCGACCCCGCGTATCTGACGCCGGCGGTATCGGAAAAACTCGCCGGGGTGAAGCGGCTGATGCCGCATCTGCATCTGTCCGTGCAGAGCGGAAGCTCCGCGGTCTTAGCGGCGATGAGGCGCAAATACAACGCGGATATGCTGTACAGGAATATAGAAGCCTGCCGCAAAAACATACCCGGCGTAAGATTTTCAGCCGATATAATAGCGGGATTCCCGGGCGAAACGGAAGAAGATCACAGAAAAACGATGCGGTTTTTGGATTTTGCAAACCTCGTCCACGCGCATATCTTCCCGTTCTCCGAGCGCGAGGGCACGGAAGCGGCAGCAATGAAAAACCGGCTTGACAAAAAGACGAAAACGCGCCGCGCCGCCGAGCTTGCAGAGCATCAAGAGGAAATAAACAAAGCCGATGCGGAAAAACTTACAGGCACGGAGGCGGAAGTGCTGTTTGAAGAAACGGACGGCGGTTACGCGTACGGGCACACAAAGCATTTTCTGTACGTCAGAGTGAAAGCGGATAACATTCCGAGAGGAGCGGTAAAGACGGTAACGCTCAAATCGTATGAGAACGGGGTGTTTGAGGCGGAGTAGGGGTCGGCGCCTCGACGACCCGCTTGTAGGGGAGGGGTCTCCCCTCCCGAATTAAGAATTCAGAATTAAGAATGCAGGGGCGACCATCGGTCGTCCGTTTTAAATAATAAAGAAGAAAGAATAAAGAATAAATAATAAAGAATAAAAATCGGTGTCGGCAGCGCCGACATTCTGTGCGGCTTACGCCGCCTTTGGGGCTCCCCGCCCCCCTTACGGGAACCCCCGAAAACTCGTACCTCGTTTTCGGGGAACCCCTTCGTCCACCCCAAACCCCACCATCCCCCTGCGGGCACAACGTGCCCGAATGAAGTCGCCCCTTGCGGGGCTGACGGTGGAATGAAGACGCTTCGCTGATGAAGACGCCCTGCGGGCTAATTAAGAAACGGGGGCGACTTCGCATCATTAGGCGACGACGTCGCCGGCATCATTAGTGCGCCGGGGTTCCCCGAAGCGAACTTGTTGCTTTGGGGGTTCGCGGGTAGCACGGCATCATTAGTCGGCAAAGCCGACGTCTTCATTATTATGCGGCTTCAGCCGCGCGCGTCGGCGGCCCCACCCACCGCCCGACGCGCTTACTCTTCGTGCCCCCTCAAATCTTTGATTTGTGGGAGGGGACAGGGGGGTATGGGGGGTGGCGCGTAGCGCCGTGAGGGGTGGGCGACCACCCATATTCGTCCCGTAGGGACACCTCTTTTTATTCTTTATTCTTTTTTATTTCTTCTTTATTCTTTAATGCGGGAGGGGAGACCCCTCCCCTACAAGTATGGCGAATGGACGCCGCCTCTGAATTCTTAATTCTGAATTCTTAATTCCGAATTAAAAAACGCCCCTGCGGGCGTTTTTTTGTCAGTCCTGCTTTTTTATAACGAATCTCAGAATGCCCGCGACGAATTTCGGCGGTTTTATGATAACTATTTTCATAGCGTTGACCTCATATAAAATTAAGTATGCATATCAATAAAATTATTACGGACAAAGCGATTATCATTACGTAATACGGCAGAAAGAAGGAGAGCAGCACGCCTAAACTGAAACAGACCGCCGCGCCGGTGATAACGCCCGTTCCGTATTTACACTTTTTCATATCCGCCTCCTTTGATCCGGTATACTGTATTTTATGCGCGCAAAGACGCTTTTGCTACCTAAAAAGTAACAATATTGTATTGATTTTTTTCTCCAAGTATAATATAATTAAAAAAAATATACACAAACGGAGATAAAAAATGGCAATAGTAAACACAAAAGAAATGTTCAAAAAGGCTTATCAGGGCGGCTACGCCATAGGAGCTTTCAACATCAACAATATGGAAATAATCCAGGCGGTAGTGGACGCGGCGGCTGCGCTGAAGTCCCCCGTCATACTTCAGGTATCGTCAAGCGCGCTCGCGTACGCCAGAGCCGGATATCTTCTCGCTATGGTGGAAGCGGCCGTCAAAGAAACGGGCGTTGATCTTGCGCTTCATCTTGACCACGGTCCAGATTTTGAGACGTGCAAAATGTGCGTTGACTGCGGATTCTCCTCCGTTATGATAGACGCCTCTTCTCTGCCGTTCGAGCAGAACGCGGAGCTGACCGCAAAGGTCGTTGAATACGCGCACAAATACGACGTCACCGTTGAAGCCGAGCTCGGCAGACTTGCCGGCGTTGAGGACGAAGTCAACGTCTCATCGGAGCACGCTTTCTACACCGACCCGGCAGACGCCGTAAAATTCGTTGAACTTTCCGGCTGCGACAGCCTTGCGATCGCAATAGGCACGAGCCACGGCGCGTATAAATTCTCAGGCAAAGCGGAGCTGCGCATGGACATACTCCGCGAAATACAGAAGCTCATGCCGGAATACCCGATAGTGCTTCACGGCGCTTCGTCCGTTGACCCGAAGGTCATAGAAACGATAAACGCATACGGCGGAAACATGAAATCCGCGGCCGGCGTTCCCGAGCACATCCTGCGCGAAGCGGCGTCGCTTGCCGTTTGCAAGATCAACATGGATACCGACATACGCCTTGCTATGACCGCGGCGATAAGAAAGATCTTCGCGGAAAAGCCGGACGTGTTCGACCCGAGAAAATATCTCGGCGCCGCCCGCAAGGATATCCAGGCGACGGTGGAGCATAAGATCAAAAACGTGCTCGGCTCCGACAACAGAGCGTTATGAAATATACCTGCTACTTTGACGTAAATTCTCACGACGAGGATTATATGGGCGGCATCCGCCCGTCCTGCGTGCTGCGTTATATGCAGGAATGCGCTAATCTGCAGTTATACACGACCGGGTTTTCCTACAAAGACCTGTTTGACAGCGGAAAAGCCTTTATACTGAGCCGCATAAACGCAAGCATATACACGGACCTTCATCCGCACGAAAAAATACGCGCGGAATCGTGGCTGTCCGACTGTCACGGCGTTGTGTTCAACCGTTTTTACAAGCTGTACCGCGGCGACGATCTTGTCGCGGAGGCGGCGTCCGTCTGGGGCCTCATCGGCGTGGCGGACAAAAAGATACACCGCGTGACGGAGATAGACACTTCCATTCACGCGGACGACGAAACGGTCGATATAGACGTTCCACACCGCACCGTGCGCCGCGATCTTGATTATGCTTTATGCGGCGAGCGGACGGTCTATTACGCGGACTGCGATATAAACGGGCACATGAACAACACCGTATACGCGGATATGCTGTTTTCGTTTGCGCCGGAGATAAAGCAGAACAAAAACTGCCGCGTCGTGTCGCTTAACATCTCGTATCTGTCGGAGGCTCCGGTAGGCGAGGAACTTAAAATATACACCGCGGAGACGGACGGCATAAGGTACTTCCGCACCGTAAAAAGCAACGGCCGGGTCAACGCGGAAGCAGAATTTATAATCGAATGAACGGGGAAGGAGAAATAAATGAAGAATAAGATCGTTATTATAATCTGTGTGGCGATAATGCTTATACCCGCAGTACTTGCGATTTTCCTTTACAGACCCCAGGCGCCGGAAATAGTCAAGGACCCGGAAGGCGTAAGCCTTGTAACCATAACGGACGCAAACTCAAATACGTTTACGGTAGAAGACAAGGACGAAATAAAGTTTCTGACGGAACTTGCGGACGGCACGGCTGTCCAGTCCATACCGGACGCGGTATACGGCTTCAAGACTTTCGTTCTTGCGTATACCAGAGGCGATACCGTGGCAACGTACCGCTTCTATATGTCCGCGGAAAGGCCGGACCAGGTCTATTTCAAGGACGGCGAGGACAAGTGCTATAAGGCGGACAGCTTAAAGAGCCGCAGCTTTATGGAAAAATCATACGCCATAAGCTTATACGACACGGCCGTTCCGGTCCTCACCGTAGGCGACGCCGGCGTTGTTATCTCTCCGTCTGAAATAAAGTGGAATTACAGCACGGTGGACGGCAAATACACGCCTATCTCCGTTCCCACGGTACAGGAAGTCAAAAACATAGATAAAATATCAAAGAAAACTCTCGGCATAAACTTTTCGCGCAAGCCCACCAACGTCGTTATCTCCGTCTCCGACGGCGGCGAACAGCTTTTCTCAAAGCTGATCGAAGACTTTACGGGCATCTCCACGAAGGAAGCCAAGTATTTCAGGATACAGATACACGCCAAATGGGCAGAGGAATCCGGACAGAATTCCTACGGCGAGGCGACGTACCAGTTCAACGCAAACATCCTGCCGGACGCTGAATTCTCGTTCTCCGCGACAGATATACAGCAGGGCGGCATAATAGGCATAAGCGTCAAAAACGCTTCCTCAAACGGCATGGCGGTGGAATGCACGCCGACCCTGAAAGATCTGCCCGTGTTCTACGACAACGGCGAGGACACGTTCGCATACCTGCCCACCTCATACGAAACGGAGCCGGGCGATTACACGCTTAAGCTGACGTACGACGGCGTCGTATACGAGCAGAACATAACCGTGCGCGAAGTAAAATACAACAGCAAAACATACACGAACTCCGAATCCGTTATAACGTCCACTTTCTCCGAGCAGAATCTGCTGGAAGAAGAAAATATTAAGGAATCCGTATTTACGTCGTCTTCTTCGGCAGGACTTCTCTGCGCCGGCGAAAAGCCCAAAACGCCTACGAAGCGCAGCGACCACAAGACCGGTTACGGCCTGTACGTAACGCTTCAGGCGACGGACGCAAAAACCCGTCACGACGGCGTTGACTACGACGTGGCAAAGGGCTCCGACGTCAAAGCGATCCTCTCCGGAACAGTCGTATACGTCGGCGTATCTCCGATACACGGCGGAACGATAGTCATAGACCACGGCAACGGCGCGAGATCCTGGTACTGCAGAGTAGACACGAGCAGCGTCACGGTCGGACAGACCGTAGCGCAGGGCGATCTCATAGCCAAGTCCGACGACAGCGGCTTCGGAGACGCCTCCCGCGCACACCTCGGCTTCTCCGTGGGCAGGACCTTCGTAAGCCCGCTGTGGGTACTTGATAAGGGTTTGCCGAACTGAACGGAAAATTAAGAATTCAGAATTAAGACGGGTGACTTTTGTCATCCGTCTTTAAATAATAAAGAAGAAAGAATAAATAATAAAGAATAAAAATCGGTGTCCCTTCGGGACGAATTATGGTGGGTCACCCACCCCTCACGGCTCCGCTGACGCTTCGCCACCCCCCATACCCCCTGTCCCCTCCCACAATCTCCGAAGAGATTGATGAGGCGCGAACAGTAGGCGCGTCGGGCGATGGGTGGGGGACGCCAACGCGCGCGGTTTACGGGAACCCCCCACCGCTCTCCAGTTCGCGGCAGGGAACCCCTATTACGCCGCAAAAAAGCCCCGATATTATATCGGGGGGGGTGGTGGGGTTTGGGGCGGTAAGGGGGGCGACCGGGGTTCTCCAAAAACGAGCTTGCTGAGTTTTTGGGGGTTCACGGGCGGGGAGCCCCAAAAGCGCCGTCAGGCGCACAGAACGTCGGCTCTGCCGATTCCGATTTTTATTCTTTATTATTTATTCTTTCTTCTTTATTATTTAAAACGGACGAGCAATGCTCGCCCCTACAGCGGGTCGTCGAGGCGCCGACCCCTACGACCACCGCGAGCTGCCCCCTCAATCTCGTTTAGAGATTGTGGGAGGGGCCGAGGGGTTCCCCGAAGCGAACTTGTGAGCTTTGGGGGTTCGCGGGTAGCACGGCATCATCAGTCGGCAAAGCCGACGTCTTCATTATTATGCAGCTTTAGCTGCGCGCGCGGGCGTCCCCCCCTCACGCCCCGCGCGCCTACTGTTCGCGCCCCCTCAATCTTGAAAGAGATTGTGGGAGGGGACAGGGGGGTATGGGGGGTTCTCGGCGAAGCCGAGCAAAGGGGTTCCCCGTTGCGAACATCGTGAGCAACGGGGGTTCCCGTGAGGGGTGGGAAACCCACCATAATTTGTCGGCGCAGCCGACACCTTAATTCTGAATTCTTAATTCTGAATTCTTAATTTATGTGGATCGACTCCTCCCCTACAACGGACGACCAACGGTCGCCCCTGCGTTCATTTCTCTCCAACAACGCATCAAAAAACTCCGGGGAATCATTCCCGGAGTTTTTATTCTGTGTTTTATTTCTTTTTGTTCTTCGCAACGAGAACGATTATGGCGGCTACGAGTACCGCGCCCGCCGCGGCTATTATGCCTATCGCCCAGCCGGGGAAGGATTTTGTCTCGGTTTCAGTTCCGGTCGCGGACGTGTCGGCTTCCGTTGCGGCCTCAGTTGCGGCTTCCGTTGCAGCCTCTGTCGCGGCGTCTGTTGCGGCTTCTGTTGCGGCTTCCGTAGAAGCTTCAGTTGCGGCTTCCGTCGTTGCTTCTTCGGTCGCTTCCTCAGCCGTGGTCTCTTCCGTGGGACGCGGCTTCTTGCCTTCTATGACTTCAACGTCTTCAATGGCGTTGCCGGCTTCGTACCATTCAAGGTCATCCGGCAGGATGATGCAGTACGGTGTGTCCTGCGTGCCGTCGTACGCTTTTGCATCTTCCTCGTTATCAAAGAAAGCGATGAAAGCTATGTCTATGCTGTCGCCTGCGGATACTACCGCGGTGTCGGATTCGCTCTGCTGAAGCTCCGCGTCTCTGTTGGATTCAAGCGGGTCGAATCTTATGGACGTGAGATCCGTGTAACTTGTTGTGTTCCATTTGGACGCAAGCGAGGTCTTTTCGCTTACGGACGTGAGGTCGACGACTATCGTCTCCCACTGCTGCGTATGGTTGTACTTGATCGGGATAAACGGCTCGGCTGCGGGGCTTATATAGAACTGGCCTATATACTGAACGCCCGTGTTGTCCGTTTCGGTTATCGTTCTGTACTTGACGACCGCCCATTTTACGACGTCCGGATCGATCGAAGCGTTCTTGCCGCTCGAGTTGAATCTGAACGTTGCGTAGGGGTCGTTTCCGCCGGCGACGATGTGTACGTATGTAAAATCTTCAGCCGCGTACGTCGGCAGAGCCGCGATCGCCGCGAGAATGACGAAAACGAGAATGATTGAAATAAACTTTTTCATGTAACGCCTCCTGTAATGCATAATATTTTTGTTAATGATATTTTAACACAGATTTGCAGATATGTCAATAGAATACGCTGAAAAAAATTAAAAAATCGGGTATAATTTTTATAGAAATTTTAAGGAGCATAAAAACATGTTGAACGCAAGACTGATCTCTTCGCTGCAGAAATGCTTTATTGACGAAAAAGTGACGGACAAACCTGAACTCAAAGAGCTGACCGCATACAAAAACGAAAAGTTTTCTTTCCAGCTCTGCTACAGGGCGGAAGGGACGCCCACTAAATTCGCCGGATTTGCGGATATTTCCGTTGCGACCGATCTCGTCCCGGCTGAATCGGACGGCAAAAAGGGCAAGCCGGCCGTAACCTTGCGCACTGTGGAGCAGGTCGTTTGTCTTATGCCCGTTATCCCGCAGTACAGTGACGCGGATTATTTAAGAAAAGAGCCGGGACTGTTCCCGGACGTGCTCATCCCCGCAAGAAGAGGCAACAAAACGCCGGTCTGCGAGGAGGAGACGCGCAGCGTGTGGATAGAATTCGACCCCGGAAAGCCCGGCTTCAAACCCGGCGACCATAAGATAACCGTGTCTTTGACGCAGGGAGAGGCGGTCATGTTCGAGGGCAGCCTTGACGTTCACGTAGTCGACGCGGAGCTGCCGAAGCAGGAGCTTATAAACACACAGTGGTTCCACTGCGACAGCCTTGCAAGCTACTATAACGTCCCCGTTTTTTCAAACAGGCACTGGAAAATCATAGAAAACTACGTAAAAACAGCCGTCAGAAACGGCATGAACATGATCCTCACGCCGGTGCTTACTCCTCCGCTCGACACGTATATCGGCGGCGAGCGGCTGACGACGCAGCTCGTTGATATAAAGGTCACGGACAAAGGCTATGAATTCGGCTTTGAAAAGCTGAAAAGATGGGTAAAAATGTGTAAAAAATGCGGCATAGAATACTATGAGATCTCGCATCTTTTCACACAGTGGGGCGCAGGCCACGCGCCGAAGGTCATGGCGGACGTGAACGGCTCCCAGAAGCGCATTTTCGGTTGGGAGACGGATTCCTGCGGCAAAGAATACAGAGCGTTTTTAACCGCGTTCATCCCGGCGCTTTTGGCCGAGCTGAAAGCTTTGGGTGTTGATAAAAACTGCCGCTTCCATATATCCGACGAGCCGTCCGCGGATCACCTTGAAATATACAAAAAGGCGAAAAGCAGCGTGGCGAAGCTGCTTAAAGGCTATCCGATAATGGACGCGCTTTCGAGCATAGATTACTATAAAGACGGAATAGTTGAGCATCCCGTTCCGGCGTGCGACCATATAGAGCCGTTTTACGAGGCGGAGGTGCCGGATCTGTGGACGTATTACTGCTGCGGCCAGCACACAGACGTGCCGAACAGATTTATCTCCCAGCCGTCTTACAGGAACAGGATCATCGGTTTTCTGTTCTACAAATACGATATAAAAGGCTTTTTGCAGTGGGGATATAACTTCTACAACAGCCAGTACAGCTATTATCCGATAAATCCGTATATTTCCGTGAGCTGCGACTACTTCAGCCAGGCGGGAGACGCGTTTTCCGTATGGCCGGCGCAGGACGGCACGCCGTACGAATCGCTGCGCCTTTCGGTATTTTCCGATGCTGTAAGCGACCTGCGCGCGCTGAGGCTCTGCGAGAGCATATACGGCAGAGAGCAGACGGTAAAGTTTCTTGAAGAGGATATCGACCGCCCGCTGAAATTCGCGGATTATCCGAAATGCGAGGAATATATACTGAACACGAGAAAAAAGATAGACAAACTCGTTGAGGAAGGATTGCGCCGTGGAAAATAAAAAAGAGGGCTTGAAAAGCCGCTGCGAAGACTGCGAATTCTACGATTACGACGAATACTACGGCGAAATGTACTGCAAGGCTGATCTGGACGAGGACGAAATGGAGCGCTTTGCCCGCCGGGCGACCGCGAACTGCCCGTATTTCAAGTTTTACGACGAATACACGTCAGTCAGAAAACAGAATTAAATTGTAGGGGCGATCATCGATCGCCCGTCTTAAATAATAAATAAGAAAAAATAAAAAGCGGTGTCGCTGACGCGACATTCTGTGCGGCTTACGCCGCCTTTGGGGCTCCCCGCCCCCCTTACCGCCCCAAACCCCACCATCCCCCCGTTGATCTCAACGGGGCTTTTTTGCAAACGAAAAACAGACGAGCAATGCTCGCCCCTACAGCGGGTCGTCGAGGCGCCGACCCCTACGACCACCGCGAGCTGCCCCCTCAATCTCGTTTAGAGATTGTGGGAGGGGACAGGGGGGTATGGGGGGTGGCGAAGCGCCAGCGGAGCCGTGAGGGGTGGCCCGGGGTTCCCCGAAAACGAGGAACGAGTTTTTGGGGGTTCACGGGTGGGCGACCACCCATATTCGTCCCGTAGAAGGGGTTCCCCGACGCGAACTTGAGAGCGTTGGGGGTTCCCGTAGGGACACCGCTTTTTATTCTTTATTCTCTCTTCTTTCTTCTTTACTATTTAAAGACGGACGACAAAAGTCGTCCGTCTTAATTCTGAATTCTGAATTCTTGATTTATCTCTCTTTTTCTCTTTTCAGTCTGAACTCGACGGAGCGTTTGAGATATTCAAGATATTCCGTATCTCTGCACATCGCCTTGCCGACGTCGTCGGAGAGTTTCGCGACGGGTCTGCCGTTTACGTACTGAAGCTTTATGACTATATTCAGCGCTTTTTCGCACGTGTCGTTCGATAC
>JAEEGL013881754.1_pt1 | contig 17707 bp, 16 predicted proteins | sample 9134231 | NCBI WGS metagenome assembly JAEEGL01 (sample SAMN16246548, study PRJNA631951) | gut metagenome | biome: gut microbiome; feature: rumen; material: fiber-attached | host: Bos | place: Iran: Karaj | collected 2018-10 | reverse complement strand
CTTGCAGTCAACTGCAGTTTTTCATCCGGTCAAAAAAAAGCTTGACAATCTCGAGCAAATAATATATATTATATGGGCTTTCAAGTATGATCCACTAGCTCAGGCGGTAGAGCACTTGACTTTTAATCAAGGTGTCCGGGGTTCGAGTCCCCGGTGGATCACCAGAATATAATAACCCGAACCTGCTTCTTTAATGAAACATGTTCGGGTTATTTGTTTTTACTGAAGGCTTCTTATTAAACTGCGCCCGATTGTCACTCAAGAATATAATTTCTGAATGATTCTATTTCATCCTGCGTCAGTTTGAGGCCGTCTGAAACAAATCTCTCAAAGCTACCGAACCGTTTATCAACCTCATTAAAAAATGCGCAGAGGTAGCTTTCATCCGCAAGAAACACCTTGCGAACTTTTTCGGCAAGAATCTTATCGCGCATAAACACGCGAATAAGACGGCTGTAAAAATCGGATGTTTTTCTGAAAGATGAGTTTGTTTCAAGATAATCTTTTATTATATTCTCTTCGCTCACTCCGAGCAGTCTGAGTATCACAGCGGATGTTGTGCCGGTTCTGTCTTTGCCCGCGGTGCAGTGAAACAGCACGGAACCGTCCCTGTTTGAAAATACAGTCTTAATGCACTTTGACATCTGCGAAACGGCATAATCCGATGAAGCCATAATCGGATAAACATTTACAAGATCCGGAACATTGTCAATAAGCTCCTGCCTGTTTTCGGCGTTCTTTATGGCAGAGCGCACATCGGAGCCCATTCCGGATGTCATTTCAAGCGTATCAAGGTCAAAATAAGGGTTTTCGATATATTCGGCTCCCACTATGGGCACATCCGGTTTCTTCTGCTTCTCATGGGGAGATCTCAGGTCAATTATTTTCTTAACCCTGTATACCTCCGAAAGCCTCCTGGCATCCTTGGCAGGTATTTTATACAAATAAGACGACCTTATCATAATACCCGGCTTTACGGTTTTGCCGCAGGCGGTTTTCATTCCTGCGAAATCCCTGATGTTTCTGAGTTTTTTGAATTCAGAACTGTTCATAATCAAAACGCCTTTTCATACATGGATTTCCACAGACGCACTCTGTCAGGGCTGTACTTGCGGGGAATAACAGAACACGCGCCTATTGCTTTTGCAATATTTGCACCTACAGCAGGGAGTTTCTTCAGGAGAGTCGGATTTTTGCAGACGATTTTCGCTTTATTGATAATATCAAGCAAATCGGTATTTATCGAAGAAGCGCTGGTAAAGTCAGCACCGATAGTGATGTTATCCTCTGTAATCATACCGCTGTCAAAAGCATAATCGGCTTCATCCGGGGTGAGAGAAAGAAGAAACGATTTTGCCGCTGCAAGAGGCGCGAGACCTGCGCCGAGAGTTTTAAAGAATGAATACTGATACGGCCAGAGTGTTTCACAGTTATAAAGGCAGCGTGTATCGCCTATCACGGCATCGGCAAGGCACTTTGAAGCCTTGAAGCAGTTCGCCATACCGGAGCCGATAAGAGGCACGGTCATAAAAGCGCTGTCTCCGATTGCAGCATAGCCGTCGGCAACAAGCATCGAGAGCGGCTGACGCACGGGAATATCAACAAACTGCCCGCCCCTTACAATCTCAGTGCCGATTCTTGGATTGGTTTCTCTGAGCAAATCAGTGAAACGTTTAACCTCTTCAATATCCACATCCTCAAATCTGCCTATAAGTACATCGGTATAATCCTGCTCGGAAGCAACCCAGCTGATTCCGAGTTTGCCGTCTTTAAAAAGAATAATCTTGAACTTGTCATCGGTTTCTTCATCGCTGCCTAAATTATAAAAGGCTCTGAAGATAGTGATTTTTTCGTCTCTTTCAGCGTTTTTCTGAATGCCGAACGAATCGGGAAGATTCATTCTTAATGGCGAGTTCATGCCGCAGGAATCGATTACAAGGTCACCGTAAAAGTCGCCCTTTTCAGTGCTTATTCCAACCACTCTGCTGCCCAGAACAATAGGGCCGTTCACTTTGCAGTCATATACAATTTTAACCGAGCATGAAAGCGCGTGCTTAATAAGATGGTCGTAAATATCTTTTCTTTCCATCTTGATTTCAAGCTGATCCTGCGGAACATGCTGTTTGAGACCCGTTCTTTCGGAAGGGCCGAAGAAAGTCATATCTTCTTTGTAAGTGAATTTATCCTCCGGAGGCATGGGAATACCGGCCGCAGACAGTGAATTCGGAGCAAAAATATCTGTCCAGTCATATCCGAGAGTCCCTTCTTTTTTTTGCTCAAATACAGTCACATCAAAGCCGGCGCTTGCAAGCTGAGCAGCCGCGGCAATACCTCCGTGACCGAGACCCGCAACAATGATTTTTTTACCCATTGATAACCCTCCTAAAAAAACTCAGATCAAGAATACTTCTTATAAAACGGATTAGCTTTCTGTAATAACCGAAGACTTTCTGAACAAAGGTTTCTTCAGCCTCGGGAGTGCCTGTGTCCGGAAGCATTGTGCCGTCGGAATCAGTATAATGCAAAAACTGCGGATACTCTTCAAAGGTGTGTATATCTGCCTGACCGGGATAATACAGTAGCTTTTCCGTCATTTCTTCAAGGCAGCCGGGGCTCTTGGAATGCATAAGCTCCCTTATAAACCATGTCTGCTCCGGGAAAAGGCAGCTGCCTGCATATACAGTGCAGTCGGCGTTCATATATCCGCTGTCTGCATACTGCGCAATCTGCGCCTCATCAAACTTTTTGCCGTAATCGGCACAAACCGCACCGAACGACGAGTGCTTTGTGTCCACAACGGTATCTGTCATTTCTTCCCATCTTTCGGTAAGAGGTACAGAGGTATAACCGTATCTGGAAATAACATAAAAGTTGGTTGTTTCGGACTGATTAAGAAGCGTTTGGGTTTTGAACGGCCTGATTGTTTCATTGTAGTTATCAATCTTGTTCCTCAGCCCGCTGTGGTCAATCCCGTCATCCTTATACAAGTTATTGAATACATAATCATAAGCGGAATCAATATACTCATCCGGAATCATGGCCCATATACTGAGCCATCCGGCAAACATAGGCAGCAGAATCTCTCTGATAAGTTCTTCACCGAGATTTTCAACTATTCCGTTAAGCAGGTCTGCAATGTCGTCAGTCACACCGGCGTCATTGAGCAGATCAAGCAAGGCGCCGATGAGCTCTGCTCTTTCATTTTCGCTAAGCATACATTTCAGGTATTCGGTTACGGAGTCGGCATCTATCACAATGTTTCCGCTCATCATAAGGCCTGTGTAGCTCTCACCGAAAACCGCGGATGTGTTATAGCAAACGCTTTTTATCTTTTCTCCGCCGTAAATCTGAGTGTAGGCCTCGGTTACAACTCCGCCGAAGCTGTGGCACTCAATGACGACCCGGGAGGAGCCTGAAGCATTCAGCACATAGTCGATAAAGTCATTCAGCTGTGCGGCAAGCTCTATCGGGTCAAGCCGCCAGTCATATCTGAAATTGAGATGTGAAGACGGCGTAATAAACTCTGCGGGAGGATACTCGAAATACACCCCGCTGCCGTTTGAAGCGTCACCCGAATTATCGAGATTTGCGCCGCTTAAGAGCTCATTCACCGGGTCAATTATGGCTTCGCCGAGTTTTTCGTAATTTCTGTCAACCAGAAATCTCAGCAGAGCAGGAAGGCATTCTTTGACAGTATCGAGTATTTTATCTGATGCGGGCGGCCAGACCGTTTCACTGTCCGGATTGTTTTTATCCGCAATAATATCTTTGGCCATGAAGCCGTGAACATAGATATACGGGCAGGTTTCCTCATTTTCATAAGAAAACGATGCTGTTGTGCAGGAAATGATAACAGCCAAAGCGACCGCCAGAGAAACAATAGTTCTTAAAAATCTGCTCATTTTAACCACTCTCCCACTGATAGTATCATACTTTTTTATTATATCATTGCAAAAGACTATTTTCAATTATTATATATGTCAAATTATCTTATCAAGCTCCGTCAAAAATACGGAAAAGCTTTCCGGAGAAAGACCCGAATAGTTCACAAGGAGCTTATGCGGGCAACTCTCTGCGGGCTCATAAGTATAATCTGAATAAAACGAACAGTTTATTCTTCTGTCAAAAAGCGCGTTTTTTATGTAAGCATCGCTTTTTTCCGTTTTAAGATTGATAAAGAAATGCAGACCGGCATCGGACTCGGTTATTGAAGAACGGCCGGATATTTCATCCGCATTGTAAATCGCAATCAGTTTATCGCGCAGGGCTTTGTAATACTTCTTGTTCCTCCTTAAATGCCTTTCAAAATATCCGTCTGAAATAAACCCGGCAAGGGCGTATTGCTCAAAAGAAGGCACCGGGCAGCCGGATTCGGATGCAATTTCACGGTATCTTTCAGCAAGCTTTTCGGGCAGAACCAGATAGCTTATCCTCACAGACGGAGCAATGGTTTTTGAAAAAGTGTTCATATAAATAACTCTGCCCGAGGCGTCAGAGGAGTAAAGTGTCGGTATAGGCTTTCCGGAGAATCTCAGTTCGCTGTCATAATCATCTTCGATTATATATCGCCCTTCATCCGCGTAAAGCGCAGAAAGAATATCGCGCCTGCGCCTGAGCGATGTAACAATGCCCGTAGGAAAATTATGAGAGGGCGAAATATGAAGAACATCTGGATTAACCTTTTCAAGAGAATGTATATCCACGCCTTCACTGTCAAGCTGAATTGAAACACACGAGGCTCGATTCTGAGTATATGATGATTTTATTCTGCCGTATGACGGGTTTTCAACCGCGTAGAGTTTATCCTCGCCGAGAAGCCTGACAATTATACCGTAAAGATACTCCGAACCTGAGCCGATTACTATCTGAGAAGGCGAAGCGGATATACCCCTCTGACCGCTGAGATACCCGCAAATAGCCTCGCGAAGGCAGAGAGCTCCGTTATACGGCACCGGCAAAAGCAGTTCCTCTCTGTAATCAAGGCAGATATTTCTCATTATCTTAGCCCAGACCATAAAGGGAAACTGGCCCGGCGGAACCGTATTTGAGCTTAAATCCATTAAGAAGGTCTGAGCGCTTTCGGCTTCTGCAGCGGCAGATGCTTTTATAACTGCAGGATGAAGAATAAGATTTTTTTCGGCATAATATCCTTTTTTGCTGAGCGAATACACATATCCCTCCGAAATCAGCATGGAATATGCTGTTTCTACGGTAATTTTACTCACTCCCAGATGTTCTGCAAAAGCACGCTTTGAGGGCAGCCTCTCGCCTCCATCAATAACTCCTGCAACAATATCATCTCTCAGAAATGTGTATAGCTGAAGATACAGAGGTGTTTTAAGGCTTTTATCCATAAGATAAGTAATCAAAAAATATCACCGCAATCTGGCATTGTATTTTTAACGCAAAATGGACATTGAAACAGTGCCAATTTGGATTATAATCTATCAAAGCAAAAAAATCAACAGGAGAATAACAATGAATTATAAAAAGCTGAATAAGTTAATACTCTCCTCTCTGTTTGCGGCTGTTATATGCGTTTCGTGTGTCGCGGTGCATATTCCGGTGCCCGGAGGAAATGGTTATCTTAATATTTCAGATGCTTTCTGCATAACGGCCGGTATTATTCTCGGCCCTGCTTACGGCGCAGCAGCAAGCGCGCTGGGTTCGGCTCTGTCGGATATCCTGCTCGGCTACGCATTCTACGCTCCGGCTACAGCTGTAATCAAAGCGCTGATTGCGTTCACGGCTTTTATCGTTTTCAGAAAGCTGAGAATAAATAAGCATATATCTCTGGTCTTATCCTCTGTGTCGTCAGTAGCCGTCTCTCCGCTTCTGTATTTCTTTTATGAATACACCGTGCTCGGTTACTCAGCGGCGGCACTGACAAACATACCTTTCAACTATCTTCAAAGCGGAGTTTCCGCTTTTGCAGCAGTTCTGATTGTTACTGCGCTGATTAAAGCTAAACTTACAGAAAAACTCAAGGAGGACTGATTATGGATAAAATATATGAACAGGCTAAAAATACAGCGCTTGAGCTCGTTGAAAAAGCGGGGCTCAGAAGCGGCAATCTTGTAATAATAGGATGCTCCACAAGTGAAGTTTCCGGAGTGAGAATCGGAACCGGAGGCAGCACAGATGTCGCCGAAAGCATCTATGAAGGTTTAATATCTGTTTTCAAAGAAAAAGGAATTCAGATAGCCGCCCAGTGCTGTGAACACCTCAACAGAGCAATCGTACTCGAAAGAGATGAAGCCGTTAAAAGAGGCTTTGATGAAGTCTGCGCTGTTCCTCATCCGCATGCCGGAGGCTCTTTTGCAACCACTGTTTATCACAGACTTTCCGACCCTGTTACGGTTGAATTCATAAAAGCGGACGCCGGACTCGACATCGGAGGAACACTCATCGGTATGCATCTCAAGCACGTTGCCGTTCCGCTGCGTCTAGAAAACAATAAAATCGGCGAAGCTACAGTGAACGGTGCAAGAACAAGGCCGAAATATATCGGAGGAGAAAGAGCCAGATATGAATAAAGCCCTCCTTTAGTGTTTATCATTCTGTCGTTCTTTGCATTATCCTCATGTGTCAACAAAGCCCCCGGAGAAATTACCGGCTCGGATGAAGTGAAAGCGATTTTTTTCGATTGCAGACATCCCGATGAAATACTTAAAGACTGCTCAGAAATTGACTTGGTTTTCAGACAGCTTCGCCGATTCTGAAGAATTTCGGAACTTTACAGTAATGGAAGTTAACGACGATTATTCACTGATAACAGAGCTCAATGACAAAAACGAAATAACCGGCTTTGAAACAGGCTACACACAGTTTTATTAAAAGAAGGACTGCAGGTAATAAACCTGCAGTCCTTAAATTAACCTGTGATTTATCAGGGAATCAATACATTCCGCCGCCCTGAGCTGCTGCTGCCATTGCCGCTGCGTTTGCGGCATCTGCGGCAGGATCGGGTTTGTCGGTAACAAGGCTCTCTGTAGTGAGAACCATAGCTGCCACGGAAGCTGCGTTCTGAAGCGCGGAGCGGGTAACCTTGGTAGGATCGAGTATGCCCGCTTCAGCCATATCGGTGTATGAATCATTGGCGAAGTTGTAGCCGTAACCGTCTTTGCCTGAGGAAATAATTTCGTTTACTATAACGCTGCCTTCAAGACCTGCGTTAGCGGCAATCTGACGCACGGGCTCTTCAAGAGCCTTGAGAACAATCTTTACACCGGTTGCCTCATCGGCATCCTCGGTTGATTCAAGCAGAGCGTTAACGGCCGGTATTGTGTTAAGCAGCGCAACGCCGCCGCCTGCAACGCAGCCTTCTTCCACGGCTGCCTTTGTTGCCGAAAGAGCGTCCTCAATGCGAAGCTTCTTCTCTTTCATTTCTGTTTCGGTTGCAGCGCCGACCTTGATAACGGCTACGCCGCCGACAAGCTTGGCAAGTCTCTCCTGAAGCTTTTCTCTGTCAAATTCAGAGGTGCTAACTTCCATCTGAGACTTAATCTGGGTGATTCTGGCCTGAATATCATCAGCGGCGCCAGCGCCGTCAACGATAATGGTGTTTTCCTTGGAAATCTTGACCTGACGTGCTCTGCCGAGCTGAGCAATCTGAGTGTCTTTGAGTTCAAGGCCGAGGTCTGAAGTAATAACTTCGCCGCCGGTAAGCACAGCGATATCCTGAAGCATTTCTTTTCTTCTGTCACCGAAGCCGGGAGCTTTGACACAAACGCAGGTGAAAACGCCGCGAAGCTTGTTTACAAGGATGGTCGAAAGAGCTTCGCCCTCAACATCCTCAGCAACAATCACAAGCTTGCCGCCCGCGTGCATAATCTGCTCAAGAAGAGGAAGAATATCCTGAACATTGGAAATCTTTTTATCGGTGATAAGTATAAGAGCGTCATCAATAACCGCTTCCATCTTTTCGGTATCGGTAACCATATAAGGTGAAATGTAACCGCGGTCAAACTGCATGCCTTCAACGACTTCGGCTTCTGTTGTTGCTATCTTGGACTCCTCAACAGTAATAACGCCGTTTGAGGTAACCTTTTCCATTGCTTCCGCAATAAACTTGCCGACTTCTTCGTCGCCTGATGAGATGGTGCCTATTCTGGCAATATCCTTGGAGCCTTCAACGGGCTTGGAATTATTCTTAAGGCAATCAACAACCGCCTCAACAGCCCTTGCCATACCCTTTTTGACTATCATCGGATTTGCGCCTGATGTTACATTCTTCATGCCCTCTCTGATAAGAGCCTGAGCAAGAAGAGTGGCAGTAGTGGTGCCGTCACCGGCAACATCGTTGGTTTTTGTTGATACTTCTTTGACAAGCTGAGCACCCATATTCTCAAAAGGATCATCAAGCTCTATTTCCTTGGCGATGGTAACACCGTCATTTGTGATGAGAGGAGCGCCGTATTTCTTATCAAGAACCACGTTTCTGCCTTTGGGGCCGAGTGTGATTTTAACGGTATCGGCAAGTTTGTCAACACCCTTCTGAAGAGCCTTGCGGGCTTCTTCACCGTAAATAATCTGTTTTGCCATAATATATTACCTCCAGATATTATTCAACTATTGCGAGTATATCGCTCTGACGAACGATAGTATACTCTTCCTTGTCGAGTTTAACCTCTGTGCCGCTGTATTTGCCGGTTATAACTCTGTCACCAACTTTAACGTACATTTCAACCTCTTTGCCGTCAACTATTCCGCCGGGGCCTACAGCAACGACCTCAGCAATCTGAGGCTTTTCCTGGGCGGAAGCTGCGAGGATAATTCCGCTGGCAGTGGTCTCTTCAATCTCTACGCTCTTTACTACGACTCTGTCAGCCAAGGGTTTAATTGTCATATATAAGACCTCCAAAAAATAAATTGCAGCTTTTAGCACTCTCATCTCTCGAGTGCTAACTGTATTTTAGCACCGGATTGTGAAAAATCAAGTCTTTTTCCCAAAGTTTACAATATCGTAATATTTGTTGAAATATTCCGCATAAAATGTATAATCTATATAGTAATGAATTTTATGAAAGGAGGCGTGGTTTATATGAAAAATAAAATCTCATCGGTTGCCTGCATAGCGCGCAGATTTATTTTTTCAGATTATTATCTTCTGTTTCTCACCCTGATTGCCGCGCTGTTTGTAATTATCAACAAAGGCGTACTTGGCGTTGTTGTGTTGTCTCTCTTCCTTTCATTTGTAATGGTGTTGACCGAAGACCTGTTTCCCATACTTCAGGGAATTGTAATAATTTCGTCATTTGCAATAAAGCTTAAATACAGCACGCCCGAGTTTCTCAAATTGTGGCCGTTTGCGCTGCCTATTGCCGTTTGCTTTTTTTCTCATTTTTTCATTTACCCTCCAAAGCTCAGACGCCCGTCAACATTTCCGGGTATGTTTGCCGCTGCTGTCGCGGTAACCATAGGAGGAATCGGCATAATAAATCCCCTGACCTATTTTTCGCCGACTTCTCTGTTTTATATGTGTATGCTCGGCTTTGGTATGGTGATTATCTGCTGCTATATCACCGCTTCATTTGAGAAAAAAAGGGATTATGACTTCGAAGATAAATTCTGCAAAATGATGCTCTGCGCTGCAGCAATTGTTACGCTGCTGCTGTTATATGAGTATATCTCAAGAAGAAATGAGCTTTCAGAAAAACTCACTGTAATTCCGTTTCAGTGGAGAAACAACGGCTCCACGATACTAATGCTTACTATGCCCTTTGCATTTTATTATTCAAGAAAGCATTTTGCCGCTTATCTGCTGGGGATATTCCTTTATCTTGAAATCCTGCTTGCAGGCTCAAGAGGAGGCCTGCTTTTCGGCGCTGTTGAACTCGGAATCTGCTGCATTACTATGATAATTCTTGACCGCAGACACAGAAAGAAGGAAATAATCACCGTTATAATCTGCCTTGCCCTGGTAACCGTTCTCGGGAAATATTTCGAGGAACTGATAAGATACACAATTGACCGTATGATGAACCCCGCTGAAAACTCCGTAAGAATAGAGCTTTACAAAAGAGGAATTGCCGATTTCAAGGCAAGCCCGTTCATAGGCAGAGGAATCGCTTATATGGGCAACCGCGATGTTCACCCGAGCGCCAAGCACGCTCTGTGCTGGTATCACAACTCTGTCATTCAGGTCGCCGCCTCCTGCGGGTGTGTAGGTATTGCGGCTTTCACTTTCCTCAACATTCTGAGAATCAGAACCTTTATCAGAAACATATCTTTTTTCAGCATCATAATGTTCATTTCCTTTGCAGGTCTTGAAATGATGTCACTTGTTAACCCCGGTATATTTGTGCCGGTTCCCTATCTGCTTACAGTTTCGGTTTATTTCATTGTTATGGAGTTTCAGAACTCTGGCGGTAAAGAATCAATTATCAGCATGCGAAGAGGTGAAAACAGTTGAAAGTGCTTTCAATCGGTAACAGGATGTCGTCTGACGCACACACTTTTTTACCCTTTCTCGCGAAAGCGGGCAGCAAAAGACTGCTGCTGTCAAATCTGTGTACGGAGAACGCATCCGTCGAAGATCACTACAGAAACTATATAGATGAAAATGAAGTATATTACTATGAAACTTTTCTGCCGGGTATAACCGAGATGATGCGCCCTGACGGCATTGCACTCCATGAAGCTGTTGAGGAGGAAGACTGGGACTTTATAACCATACAGCAAAACGGTGTTTTAAGCGGATCAAAAGACAGCTACAAGCCCTATTTCGGCGAGGTTGCCGCTTACTGCAGGCTTGTTCATCCCGAAACAAAAATAATGATTGTTCAGCCCTGGGCATTTGACAAAGGCTGTCCCCTGCCTGAATTCAGAGAGCTTTACGGGAAAAACAGTGATAATATGTATGAAATGACTGCTCAGTGCTGCAGTGAAACGGCGCTTGACGAGGAGCTGGACGGAATAATCCCAATAGGCAAAGCTTTTCAGATAATTAGGCAGACTGCTATCGGCAGCCGTCTGACACTTGACGGTCAATACGCAAATGAAATCGGTCAGTTTGCCGCGGGCTGCGTAATGTACGAAAAAATATTCGGCGAAGATGTTTCGGGTGTTCCGTATAATCTGCCGGATTATCCCGCTGAAATCAACAGTCTGATTAAACTGTGTGCTCACACCGCGTGCGAATAATACAAATAAATTAAGTCCGGATGCATAATCGCATCCGGACTTTGTATTTTTTAGATTTAGTATGAACTGCGTGTTAATCCTCGGTTTTATTCTGAGATGTATCTGCTTTGTTTTTCAGAGCGTTTCTGCGCTTCTTTCCTCGTTTGACAATCTTTTTGATAATAATCACAGTTACAATGATAACAGCAGCTATAATCAGGAAATAAGGAATTGAGCTTATAAACCAGATTGAAAAGTTTTTAACACCCTGACCGATATTATAAAGATTATCGGAAAGCCTTGTGATAATCTGCCTGCCGAAGGAGAGATTATCGGTGCCGGTAGCGCGGCTTACCTCAGTTATGTCCATCTCGACTTTCGAGTATGAAATAAGCTCGTCATAGGTCTTGAGCCTGGCTTTTGAACTTTGTATATCGGCGTTGACCTTTGTCAGCCTTTCCTGCACGGTTATAAGGTCAGCAACATTATCGGCTTTTGAAAGAATGCCGAGCAGAGCATCTCTTTCTGTTTCAAGAGCTTTTATTCTGCTCTCTGTATCAATATAATCCCCGGTAATATCTCTGACCGAAACAGATTGAGAAGTAATGACAGCAAGGGAGGAAACGTCACCGAGAAATGAATCAAGCTTATCGGAAGGTATTCTTGCCGTAATGCTCCCGGAACGGTATGAAGAATAATTGTAGCTGCTGCCGCTCTCGGATGAGTTTTCGATATAGCCCCCGCATTCCTTGATCTTTTCGCGTAGTTTTGTGTTGAATTCATCATAAGCCTCGGTATGTATATCGAGGGAAGCATCTTTAATAAGTTTGCGGGCTGAAGCATCTTCTATAGCCTGATAATCGGACTTGCCCGAGGGTGAAGGATTGGCCGGCTGAACCCCGTTTTCACCGTCATAGCCCTCATAAGAATCATATGCTGCTTCTTCGGAATAATATCCGTAGCTTTTTTCACCGAGCATTTCCGTAGCAGCATAATCGCTGTTTTTAGAGGCTCCGCAGGAGCAAAGAGCAATAAGTATCAAGAGACACGAAAGAATTACACTGTTGATTTTTTTCATTATATACATTTCCTCCTGTTTTAAAGATTGAGGAATAATCTGAAAGCTGAAATGTATTCATCGGCGGTTTCTTTTGAGCTGCTCTCGGCAAAAATTCTCAGGAGCGGCTCTGTGCCTGAAAAGCGGCAACTGACAAAGTCTCCGTTCTTGAAATATACTTTACAGCCGTCTTCATAGCTAACCCTTTCAACCTCGGAGTTAAAAACGGGAAGCTCTTTTTTTATCATAACAGTTTCATTAACTTCTGCCTTGTTCTCCTCGGGAAATCTGATATTATCCTCCGACATAACGAATTTGCCGAATTCATTTTCGAGTTCTCTGCGTATTTCACCGGGATTTTTGCCGGTAACGCTTATCATCTCGGAAAAAAGTGAAGCGGCGTATATTGAGTCTTTACCGTGAATGTGTCCTCTGACTGTCAGACCTCCGGACGATTCTCCGCCGAGCACTGCATCGACTTCATCGATTTTGGCAGAAACATATTTGAATCCTACCGGAACCTCATAACACTTTTCACCGAAGCGCTCCGCTATTTTATCAAGCATATGGGTTGTGGAAATATTTCTGACAACAGGGCCCTTCCAACCTTTATACTTAAGCAGATAATAGTAAAGCATACAAAGGATGGAATTTGCGTCAATATAGGTGCCGTCGCAGTCAACTATTCCGAGGCGGTCTCCGTCACCGTCAAGCGCAATACCGAGGTCGTATTTTTCAAGCTTGACCCTGTATTTAAGAAGAGCGAGGCTTTCATTTGTGGGCGCGGGCATCTGATTACCGAAAAACGCGTCCTTGTCGAGATTGATTGAGTCTATTGTGCATCGGGCAGTGTGATAAATAACTACAAGAGGATAGCTTCCCGACCCGTGCATTACGTCAAACAGTACTCTCAGTCCGCGCTCTCTGAGAGCGGACATATCAATCTGAGATATTATATCATCGATATAATCGTTAAAAGGATTTTTGATATACTCTATAATCCCGCTCTCTACCGCTTCGTCAAAGTCGATATAAGCAGGCTCATCAAGAGTTTCAATAATCTTTTCAATCTTTTCGGTAATTTCAACCGGCGCGTCTCTGCCCTGCTCAACAACAAGCTTAATCCCGTTATACTCAGACGGATTGTGGCTCGCGGTAATTTCAATTCCGTAATGAAGACCGCGCTTGAGAACAGTATGCATAATCAGCGGAGTCGGCGCGGAACGGTTAAGAAAATAAACCTTCACGCCACCTGCCGCAAGAACTTCCGCGACCCATTTAGCTGCACTCCATGAAAGGAATCTTCTATCAAAGCCGATTATCACCGGTTTGTCATCCTTACCTTCGTCTTTAATCAGTTTAAGAACTCCGCCGGCGACAAGTCTTATATTATCGCAGATAAAATCTTTGCCTATCACGGCTCTCCAGCCGCCGGTGCCGAATTTAATCATTGCAGTTACCTCCGGGGATATCAGACTTTTTGTTCTATTTCATAGAGGAATGTCAATATCTCATCATAAAGTGCAAATGTATCCTCAACGGGAGAGAGAAGGCCTATAGGTGTGCCGTGGTCTCCCCTGCGCGGCTTCATTACATTCCATTTTCCTTTGACAAGCTCTCCGGACTTATAAAACTCGTGCGGCTCGTCTTTGGGATTCATAGCGGATGTAAGGTCAACAAGGCCGTCATTGCAGTAATCCTCAAAAGGATAGTTTTTGCCGGGCCTGAACAGCCTGTTATAAAGAAGCAAAAGTTCCGACGTGAATCCGAGGAACGGAAAATCAAAATACCAGGGAAGATGAACCGTGCCGTTGAAATTGCAGGAAACAGAGTTATATGAGTATGAAATGAAATAAATATCCGGCGATATCTCTATGAAATCATTAAGCGCCTTTGCGCCCTCCGGCGTGAGGTCGTACTCAACATTATCACGGTTTTCCTTGAATCTCTTTTTGGCTCTGCGCATTGGATAAGCGTCTTTTTCGCCCGGAGTGTCGCTCAGGCCGTACTGCTCAAGGTGGAAATCGAAGATGGTGCCTTCAGCGGGCGAGCGCCCCATTATGCCCATATAATTGTAAATCACAAATTTCATCATAGGCAGGATTTTGAATTTTTCGGCGGCAAGGAAAGCCGTGCTACCGTTATGGGGTGAGCAAATACAGACTATGCTTGCAATCATATCCTCGTGACCGCCTTCAAAAAGCTCGGACATTTCGCCGGGAGGAGTCATATCTTTTTCACGGTTGTCACCGTAAGTGAGCAGATGGCAAAGCAGACGGATTGTGTTGCCGCCGAAGCTGTGACCCACAAGGTGAATTTTATGTTCACCGTCCCATTTTTCCACAAGCGGCTCCGGATAGTATCTGCCGAACCTCTTGTGATTATATCGTTGAGAGTGTGCCTCACCGTAATCAACAGGGCCGCCCATAAGGCGCGCATAGAGCTCACACGCTCTGTCCCAGGCAGAAGAAGCGGGGCCGACCGAGGCGGCGTGAATTTCATAGCCGAGCTCGGTATAATGCTCTTTGATATTACAGGTGTTTGCTCCCCAGTATGGTATGCGGTCATTCAGGCCTTCGTCATCGCCCCAGCCGAACATTCCGTGAACAAGGATTATCGGATATTTGCAAACGTTTGAGTTATCCATAACATCACACTCCAGATATGTATTTGAATCAGTTATATATCAAGCTCCGCCATATAGGGAAAATGGTCGGAAGCTATTATCTTCAGGGGAAAACCGCTTATTACTCCGATATTTTCGGAAACAAGTATATAGTCAATTTTTATTTCGGGGGCATAGGACGGAAAAGTCGGCTCGTTATCGGGAGAAGTGTTTTTCATTCTGTTCAGAAGAGGTCTTATTATCTCGTTATCGGGCGTCACATTCCAGTCGCCAAGGCAGATACATTCGTTCGTCTCTTCGCCGACAAGCGCGTCAAGAAGCTCCGCGGCATTTCTTTCTTCGGATGAAGCAACACCGAAATGGCTGCCGAAGACTGTTATCGGTTTATCACCTGCTTTTAGAATAATTTTCAAGATGTTTCTGCTTTCATAATGAACATCCTCATCTCTGCGTATCGGGTCCGGAATGGGGATAACTTCAGCATATCGGATAGGATACTTTGAAAGGAAACCGTTGCCGTAAGGTTTGCCGTTTACCCTTATCGCGGGGGCAAAAAATGAATAGTTATAACCGGCAAGAGAAGCAAGATAATTTACTGTCATTTCATCTTCTTTGCACGGGAAAGAACCCGCGCCGTAAACCTCATTAAGGTTTACTATATCCGCGTGTGTCTCCCTGATTATATCGGCAATCTGACGCAGGTTTATTTCGCGGGACGGAGAATTCTGGTCAACTCCGTGCTGAATATTGAAAGTAAGTGCCTTGAAAATCATTTTATTCTCCTATTAAAACGTTTGTTTTTTTGAGAAGCATCGTCGGGTGGAAGGACAGCTTAGATTTTCGCAGACCCGGGTCGCCGGAATCATCCTCCCTGTTTACATACCTCACACTATCATCAACCATCTGAAGAAGATAGCGGCTTGAAAGCATCTGGTAAGCGCCGTCAAAGCTGACATCGGCTTTTTCGATATGGACAAAAAGGGTGTCTCCGATAATTTCACCCGCGGTAAAGCCGACGGTCTTTCCGTCTGCCCTGAGCACTCCTCCTGTCATCCCGTAAAGCTCATAGTTTTCGAGAACTTCTTTACAGGCGTCAAGCTCGTCATAAGCTCCCGCGCCCTCTTTTTCGGTGTTGAAAACGAATCTGTCAAGAAACTCTATAAGCTCCGGAATATCCTTCTGCTCCAGCCGATCATAACTCCAGCCGGGATAAAGACGCGTGAATTTATGAATATGGTTTCTCCTGGCAGCATTCTTCTTTCCTGCAAGGTCACGCAAATCCTTCGCGTCATATATATAGTCATACCATTTTCTCTCCGCGTACGCCGTGAAAGAACTGACATGCTCTTTCAAAAGAGAAAACTGACTGTCATCGAGTGTGCAGAAATTCAACGGGATGTTATTGAATCGGCAATACTCCCTTATTTCACGGAAGGCATCGCAGAGGTTTTCGCCTACCGGGAAATAAAAATAAACAGTATCATTGAAAACGGTTGACAGAATAAGAGTATCGTTTACTATGGCATACCTGCGTTCATAAGAATCTCTCCACATAAACAAACCGCCGACGGTGTAATCGCAGTTGCGGGATTTACCCCGGGCAAAGTATTCTCTTATAAGCGGCAGATCTTTCAATTCAAGTGTTTTAAATTCAATCATAAATCAAGCAAACTTTCCGCATATCTGACCGATGCCATTGCGTCGGGGCAATAAATATCGGCGTTCATCATTTCGGCAAGCTCAGCCGTAAGCACGGCGCCGCCCACCATTATTTTAAGCTCCGGCATTTCGCGCCTGATATACTCAACCGTTTCTGTCATAGCGGGCACGGTGGTTGTCATCAGAGCGCTCAGGCCGAGAAGCCTGGCGTTATTCTTCTTAACAGCTTCAAGCACAAGCTCTTTGGGCACATTTTTGCCTAAATCCAAAACATTGTAGCCATAGTTTTCAAGCAGCAGGGAAACAATATTCTTGCCGATATCGTGAATATCTCCGCTTACTGTTGCAATAACAACGGTGTATTTGTTTTTGCCGCCCGAAAGGTCTGTGTGCTCCTTTACAACATCAAAGCAGGCTTTTGCAGCCTCGGCGCTCATAAGAAGCTGAGGCAGATAAGCCTCTTTCTTTTCAAACCTCTTTCCGATTACATCAAGCGCGGGGATTATATAATCATTAACGAGATTCATTGAGCCGATTTCAGCAATATATTTTTCAGAAAGCGAACGGGCGAATTCCTCTCTGCCGTCAATAATGGCGGTAACTATATCTTTGGATGAAATCTCTGCTGACTCAAGCTCCTTACGCTGAGCTTCAGAGCCGGACATTCTTTCTATATATCCAAGGCAGCTTTTATCATATCCGCTCAGAGCAAGGAAGGACGCATAAGCATTCATCATTGCTTCTGACTTGGGGTTGAGAATTGCCGCGCTCAGCCCGCTGTGCATGGCAAGAAGGAAGAAAGCGGAGTTGACAGCGTCCCTGTTGGGAAGACCGAATGAAATGTTTGATATACCGAGCATAGTACAGCATCCGGTTTTTTCTTTTATCATTCTGACACTCTCGAGTGTAATACGTGCGGCATTGTCATCGGTGCTTATCGTCATACAAAGAGGGTCAAAAATCAGATTATTCTTATCAATACCGTATTGAGACGCGGTTTCGATAATTCTTTGTGCTATTGCCGTCCTCTCTTCGGCGGTGTCGGGTATACCTTTTTCATCGAGCGTAAGAGCAACTGTGAATCCGCCGTATTTTTTCACAAGAGGGAACACACGCTCCATTGTATCTTTTTTGCCGTCAACGGAATTTATCATTGCTTTGCCGTTATATATACGCAAAGCGTTTTCCATCGCAACTGTATCCGAGGTGTCAATCTGAAGAGGAATACCGCATACCGGCTG
>JAEEGL011880580.1_pt1 | contig 17707 bp, 15 predicted proteins | sample 9134231 | NCBI WGS metagenome assembly JAEEGL01 (sample SAMN16246548, study PRJNA631951) | gut metagenome | biome: gut microbiome; feature: rumen; material: fiber-attached | host: Bos | place: Iran: Karaj | collected 2018-10 | reverse complement strand
GGCATAAACTCGATAGATGATTTAGTTAGATTTTTTCCTTTTAGATACAATGTTTATAGACCTATAAATATTAATAATTGTGATAGTAATGAGACTATTACTGTGATTGGAAAAGTTGTATCTAAAATTAATTTTTTTAGAGGTAATAAAGTAAGTAATATTATAAGATTTAGTTTTGAAACTTGTAATAAAATTATTAACGTTAAAATTTTTAATCAACCTTATTTATCTAAACAATTATACTTAAATAAAGAATTAACTTTGGTAGGTAAATATGATGAACTTACTAATACATTTACTGTTACTAAAGTTATTAATGAGAAGTTAGATAAGACTTTAATTGAAGGTGTATATCATATAGGAAATTCGATTAAAAAAGGTACGCTTGTTAATCTAATTAGTGAAGCTTTAAATAATATTGAAATTGATGAAACTATTCCTGAATATATAAATGATAGATATGATTTAATAAATATTAAAGATGCTTTAAAGATAGTTCATAATCCTGATAATAATAATGATTATAAAAAAGCATTACTTAAACTTAAGTATGAAGAATTATTTATATTTATGTTTAAGATTAATCTTTTAAAAATTAGAAAAGAATTATCTGAAAGTTTTGTTATAAAAAATGTTTCTGATGATATGTTAAAAGATGTTTTATCTTTAATTCCTTTTGATTTAACAAATGGACAAAAAGAAGCATTAAATGATATAGTTAGTGATTTTAAAGATTTAAGAAGAATGAATAGATTAATCTTAGGTGATGTAGGTTGTGGTAAGACAATTGTTGCTTTCCTTTCTTTAATTTTAAATATGAAATGTGGATATCAAGGAACTATGATTGCTCCTACTGAAGTATTAGCTATTCAGCATTATAATAATTTCTTAAAGATGTTTGATGGATTAGGTATTAATGTTAAATTATTAACTGGTAGTACTTCATCAAAAGAAAGAAAAGAAATATATAAAGAATTAAGTAGTGGATCTATTGATATTCTTTTTGGTACACATGCTATCTTAGAAGAAATTGTTGAATTTAATAATTTAGGTTTAGTAATTACTGATGAACAACATAGATTTGGAGTTAATCAACGAAATACTTTAAGAAATAAAGGTAAATTCGTAGATGTACTTTATATGAGTGCAACCCCAATTCCTAGAACTTATGCTTTAACAATTTATGGTGATATGGATATATCTATGATTAAAGATAAACCAAGTAATAGAAAAGATATTAAAACTTATCATTATAATTTTGATAATATGAATGAAGTAATGAAAATTGTTAATGAAGAATTAAATAATAATCATCAAGTATATATGGTTGCTCCTTTAATTGAAGATGAAGAATCAGATTTAAATGATTTAAATAATATAAAAGATAAAATTAGTGAATATATTACTTCTAATATTAAGGTTGGAATACTTCATGGTAAGTTAAAAAATGATACTAAAGATAAAGTAATTAATGATTTTAAATCGGGTAAAACTAACATATTACTTTCTACGACTGTTATTGAAGTAGGTGTAGATGTTGAAAATGCAACTTGTATTGTAATTTTCAATGCTGAAAGATTTGGTTTATCTACGTTACATCAATTAAGAGGAAGAGTAGGAAGAAACTCTTATGAATCAAAATGTATTTTATTAAGTGATAAGAAATCAGAAAGACTTGATTGTTTAGTTGAAAGTAATGACGGATTCTATATTAGTGAAATGGATTTAAAACTTAGAGGTTCCGGAGATTTATTTGGAATTAGACAACACGGAGATATGGAATTTAAAATTGCTAATTTAGTTAGCGATAATAAAATATTATTACAAGCTAAGAAAGATAGTGATGAATTCATAAAAAATAATATTGAAAATAATTTTAGAAATTATCCTTATTATAAGGGGATTATGGAATATCTGATTGAAAATGATTAAAATTATTTTTTAAATGTGATTGACAAAAAAAATTTTATTTTTTATATTTAATATAGCAAGGTAGATAATTGCCTTGCGGTATCTCTAATGATTTTAGATGATACAACCAAAACCCCCTGAAAGAGAGACATGAATAATTGTCTCTCGCTTTTTTTTATTAGTTTACAATTAAAGTTTATTTATTTAAAATAGACTAATCTATTTATATGAATCTATTATTTATTAAATGAACAGATAAGAACTTTTTAATAAGACTAATTATACTAGTTTTATTTTTTTGACTTTATTAATTATAAGTACTATAATATGCCTAATTTTAGGGGGATATTATGAGGCTAGAAGATATAAAAGTGGGATTAAATAGTTTGCAGGCATTAAATATATCTACTTATTTTGGAGATGATATATCAAATAAGTCTACTTACAGTCACTATATTGGGTTATATGTAAATAATGGTTATCTAGTTGGTTATCGATCAAGTAATATGCATTATAATTTTAATTATGACCTTGTTAAAAGAAATGGCATTTATTATTTAAGAAGTATAATTATTCCGGTACTTACTATAAATGATGAATTAAAAGAATATTTAATTAAAAATAAGCAATGGAAAGAAGATGAAATAGCTTTTGGTTATTTTCCTTCTAAATATTCTAGTCATATTCATGAGAATTATACTCATACTGATAAATGTTTTCATATACCATCAACTAATAAAGAATATGAAATTCATGAATCGAAAGATAATGGAATTTATTTTATTTCATTTGATAAATCTAGACCAACAAGAGTTTATTTATATCCTATGGTTTGGAGATTAGATAAAACACAAAATGAATTAATTCTAAAAAATGCAATTATGGAAGAATTTCCATTATATAAGGGTTTAGTAAAACAAAAAAATATTAAATTTGATTCTACTTTATTATATAAATATTTAACAACAGATTTTTTAAATGATATTTTTCAATTTGAAGATGTATTTGATTTAAGTGATGAAAGAACTGAAACTGATCAAAAAGAAGAAAATGAAGTACAAAATGAAATAAATAGTGTTAGAAGATTGATTCCTAATGATGTTAATAGAATTGTTTTTACTCAAAGATTAGATAGTTTAATAAATCAATATAATAAAGATTTAAATGATTATATAGATAGTATTGATAAAACATTAGTATTTGGTATTAAAGATGATGAGTTTTCATCTAGGGTATTTAAAAATGAGTTAGAAGAATTAAAAAAAGATATTACTGAATATAAAGATGGTGCTCAAGTATATGAGGATTTATTAGAGTATATTAATACTATTGAAAGTACTATTATTAATCGTAATACATATGAGCCAGATGAATTTCAATTATTAGTATTAGACTTAATGAATGGACCTATAAAATATTTAAATGATAGTAAATATGTAAATTTAATTAAGACAGAAATATGTGATAAACCAAGAAACTTAATTGTTAATCATATGAAACAATTACTTTCTTCAAATCTTACAACAGAAATTCCATTTAAAAACAAAGAAGAACTTACTTATTATTTAAGACAAATTCTTCATCCTATATTAACAAGTATTGCTAATGATGTTAAAACTAAATCTGCAGAAGAAAGAGAAAAGATAAAACTAGATTATTCTAAAGAATTAATGGAAAAAGCTTATAGTAATTATTATAGAAATATGAAAATACTATTATTGGAATCACTTAATGAAGTTTATAATGAAACAGAAGAATTACTAAAGAAGTATGGAATCGATACAAGTGAGATTTATAAGATTTATACGAAACCAATTGATTATACTAAAGATGGTGAAATAGTAAATCGTGAGATTTTAGATAAATATAAAGAGTTAAAATCTATTTATATAGATGTTTCATATCAAGATGTGTTAAAAGATTCTGTTATTAGAAAAATAGTTAAATAATAAAAAGGAAGAAATATTCTTTCTTTTTTAAAAAAAAAAATATGAATTATAAATGTTTTTAACTTTTTGTTAAAAACATATTGATTTTAACAGATTATGTTTTATAATATATATAAATGAGGGAAGAGTATGAAAGTAAAAGATATTAAAATTAAATTAAATAATTATAGTGACTTTAAATTACCTAAAAATGATGGTATTAAATTTGAGTATGTAGATCCAACTTATTCATATTTAGTTGGTGATGATAATGATAGAAAATTATATATAGGTGATTATTATAATCCATTTAAAGATGTTTTAAGATTAAATGATGGAACATATTATTATGATGGAGAGGTTCAAGTTAAATTATCTGTTCCAGAAGAACTAATAAACTATTTAAAAGAAAATAGACAATCTGAAATTAAATATTTAAATCGTATATACCCATGTGTTGAGATGGGTGAGTATATTGAAAAAGTAGGTGATAATATTTTTGAATTAGCATCTAATGATATGATTGATAAACTAACTATTATTACTGATGATACTTATACTTTTCCTGATGGAACTGTTTCTAAAGTATATGAAGATGTTAATGGTGAAAAATATGTTCTTAAATATAATTATGGAGTGGTTGGACATAATCATATTCCAGTTGGTGATGGTGTATTTGAACGACAAGATATTACTGGTGGATTATTCTTATTTAAAGTAAAAAAACAATATTGGTTTATTAATGAAAATAACGAATTAGTATCATTTAATACATTATATGGAAGATTTCCAATATGTTATGAGAATGAGAATGTTGATGAAGTAATTAATAATTATGATGAATCATTATTATATAAAGAGTACTTAGATAATTATTTAAATGATTTATTTAAATTTGATGATGTATTAGAAAAAGTTTCTGTTAAGAAAAGAGAATTAAAAATATAAAATATCAGGTAATACCTGATATTTTTGTTTTATTATTTTTATTTAAAATATTAGCTCTAGATGGTATTATATTACTTGAGTGGTGATAAATTATGTTAATTAAATCAAGTGCAATTGATAGATTTTTAAGAGATAATCCTCAATTAAAAGAAAGAAGATTTGGATTACCTTTAGTAGGTAATAGATTAGATATGGAAAAATTTAATCCAACTGTTGAAAAGATAGCAGATGCAATTAACTTTTATGGATATGAAGTAAGAGATAGTGAGATAACTACTAAGAAGGATACTGACTTAGGTACTGGTAATCCTTTAAAGTTTAAACCATTTCCTTTATGTATTGAAAAAATGAAAGAAGGATTAGATAGTGGAGAACTATTTGCTTATCCTTATACTGAAGGTGATGATAGAATTAGAAAACAACTTCTTGATTATGTTGAACAAGAAGGTTTTATTAACAATAAACCTTATCCATATGATGATGTAGATGATAAAGGATTAAGTGTTCATAATATTACATTTATGCCTTCTACTTCAATGATCTTTAATATTATTATTAATGTTATTTCAAGACCTGGTGATGTAATTCTTGTTCCTGGACCTAGTTATGGATTATTTACTATTAGAGCAGAGAGAAGTGGAGCTGAAGTTGAACTTATTCCACTAGAAAAAGAAGATAATTTCTTAATTAATCCGGATAAGTTAGCCAAGAAAATTGATGAAATAAATGAAAGTCTTCAAAGAGTATATAATAAAAGAAAAGGTTATGTTCCAAGAGTTGTAGCTTTTTTAAATGCTAATCCTAATAATCCTACTGGTAAAGTAATGGGTGAAAAAGATGTTGAACTTTTAACTAAATTAGGTGAAGTATGTAATACAAGAGGGGTCTTTATTATAGATGATTTAGTTTATAGAGATGTTACGTTTGATAAAGATAACTTAGCTAAACCTTTAGCTACTATCCCTGGTATGTTTAGAAATACTATTTCTTTATTTGGTTTATCTAAATCTTATGGATTAGCTGCTATTAGAGCAGGTTTTGTAGTTGCAGATGAGCTAATTATTAGAGAAATTATTAATAGAATATTTCAAGAAATAGATTCAAGTCCTTGTTTAACCGGATATGCTTTAGCTGGTGCTTTTAATGCAAGTGAAGAAAGAAATAAAGAATACGAATCTTATTTTCATGTTTTAAGAAGTGAATATAAATATAGATTTCAATTATTAAAAGCTTTAGTAAATGGTATAGATTCAATTGAAGATAAATATAAATTTATTGTTAAACAAGATGTAAATATTGTTTTAGGTGATAAAACTGATACAGCATTAAAGGGACTTCCTTATGTTCATTTTCCTAAAAATTTAGAAACTGAATCTGGTTTTTTCTCAATTCTTGATTTCACCGAAATAAAAGGTATGAAATATAAAGGAAGAATTATTAGTACTGAAAGAGATTTATTAAAATTCTTTTATAAAACATGTAGAATTAGATTCTTAGTTGGTCAATCTATTTCTTGGCCATATGAAGATGAACTAATTGGTAGAGTTAGTTTTGCTATTGATAAAAATATTTTAATTAATGCTTTCTATGATATGGGTAGAGCACTTGAACAACTTGAAGAAAAAGAAGATTATATTATTAGATTTAATAGAATTGAAGATCAAATACAAATGTCTCACATTAAGATTGATGGTTGGAGAGGTACTTACGATCAAATAATTGCTGATAAATATTTAAAAGGAATGGATTATGAAGAACAAGCAGAAAGATACTTTAGAAGTTTTGAAGAATATAAAGATAAAGTTTTAGTTGCGGTTAGAGGTAATGAAGTATTAGGTTATTCTTGTTTTAATCCAATGGAATCATCTTTCAAATATGATTCTGAATTAGAAAGTTTATATATTAAAAATTCCGAACAACATAAAGGTATTGGTTCAGCACTCTTTAAAGAAACTGCTAAAGAGTTATTATCTTTAGGTAGAAGAAATATGATTATATGGTGTTTAAAAGATAATATTAATGCCATTAAATTCTATGAAAAACTTGGTGGTATTAGATCAGAAACTAAGATGGCTAATATTGGTGGCGATTTATATGAAGAATATGGTTACTACTTTGATTTAGAAGAAATAGATAAAGACGGAAGTTTTTAAAAGAGATTTATATCTCTTTTTTATTGTATTTATTTAATACGAATTGAAATTATAGTATTATAAATAATAGAGTAATACTCAGATAGTTAATAAGTGAAAGAGTGATGTTTATGAATTTATCTAAGTCTAGATATACTAAAGGAGTTACTTGTGAAAAGTATTTATGGCTTTCTTGTTTTAAACCTGAAGATGCTGAAGATATGGGAAATGAAGCTGTATTTGCTAATGGAAATAAAGTTGGAGATTTAGCTAGACACTTATTTGGTGAAGATTATACTTTGATTGAATATAATACTAATTATCAAGATATGATTAATAAGACAAAAGAAGCTATTGATAATAAAAATAAAGTTATTTGTGAAGCATCATTTAGTTATGATGGAAATTTTATTTCCGTTGATATCTTAAAAGTTGTTAACAATGGTTTAGAGATTTTTGAAGTTAAGTCATCAACTGAAGTTAAAGATATTTATATAGATGATGTTTCTTATCAAACTTGGGTTTTAAATAAACTTGGTTTTAATGTTGTTAAATCATCAATTGTTTATGTTAATAACCAATATGTAAAAAATGGCGATCTTGATATTAAAGAATTCTTTGTTATAAGAGATGTTACTGATTTAATTGATTTAGTTAAAGTTGAAGATAATGTTAGTGAATTAAAGAGAGTATTAAATAGTAAGGTAGAACCTAATATTGGTTTATCTAATAGTTGTGTTAAACCTTATGATTGTCCTTATTTTAAATATTGTACTAAGAATCTAGTTAAACCAAATGTATTTGATTTAGGATGGGGATTTAGGTTTGATAAGAAATTAGATTTATTTTATAAGAATGTTATTTCTTATGAGGATTTATTAAAAAGTGGATTATTAAATGATAAGACTTATAAACAAGTAGAATGTTATTTAGATGAATCAAAATCATATATAGATATAGGTGAAATTAAAAACTTATTTAGTTCATTTAGATATCCTTTATATTTTTTAGATTTTGAATCTTATCAAGATGCTATTCCAAAATATGATGGAACAAAGCCATATCAACAATTATGTTTTCAATATAGTCTTCATATATTAGATAAAGATGGTAATTTAACACATAAAGAATACTTGCATGATAAGTATGATGAGAATCCTATTTATGGTCTTTCAAAACAATTATGTGAAGATATTCCTAAAGATTCTTGTGTTCTTGTATATAATGATGGTTTTGAAAAATCTAGACTTAGAGAAATGGCTAGTATGATTCCTGAGTTAAGTAATCATTTATTAAATATAAGAGATAATATTTTAGATTTATTACCTATATTTAAAAAACAATTTTATTATGTTAAAGATATGCAAGGTAGTGCTTCTATTAAATATGTTTTACCAGCGCTTTATCCAAATGATGAAAGTTTAAATTATCATAATTTAGAACAAGTTCATAAAGGTGATGAAGCAAGCGCTGCTTATTTATCTTTAAAAGATTTATCGGATGAAGATAGAATAATATTAAGAAACAATATGCTTAAGTATTGTAAGTTAGATACTTATGCTATGGTAAAAGTATACGAAAAATTAAAAGATTTATTATAAGGATAACATTTGTTATCCTTTTTTGTTATAATAAATTCATATAATTGGATGTGATAATGTGTATAAGAAGAATGGATTTACATTAGTGGAATTATTAGCAGTTATTGTTATTTTAGCTATAATAATGATTATTGCTATTCCAGCAGTTTTAGATACTATGACAACTGCTAAGAAAAATGCTTTTATAGAGTATATTGATAAGATAGGTAATGAAACTGAGAAAACCAGTTTATCTAATGAACTTTTAAGTGGTAGTCAAGATAAATGCGTTATTTATAATATTAAGACTGATTTAGGTTTAAGTAGTACTGGTAATTATGAAGGTTATAGTATTATTGATAATGATAGTGTTTATATTGTTTCTATACATGATGATGAATATATGGTTAATGGTATTAAATATGGTTCTAAGATTGATACTGATTCTTTAGAAGTATATGATTCTTCTAAGGCATCTAAATTTACTGTTTCAAGTATATGTGATTTAAGTAGTTGTAATAGTTGTATTACTTCTAAATCAGAAGCTGATAGTTTAGGTGTTTCTTATGACGAAATAGGTAGTAGTGGAAAAGTTAAAATTTCTTCAAGAGTTATTAGTAAAAAAGTAAATGAAAAAGATTATATTGAATATCTTCCTTCAATTACAAGTTATGATGTTGATACTACATTAACAAATGCTTTATCTGTAGGTACTATTAACCCTAGTTTATATAAAAAGTGGAGAGTATTTAAAAAGAATGACGATGGTTCTATTGATATTATTCCAGTTAGTACTAATTTTGGTCAAATTAATTTTAAAGGTTCAGTTGGTTATGCTAATTTTATTTATGTTTTAAATAGAGCAGCTGAAAGTTTTATTAATCCAGATTATGCTGTTAAAGCTAGATCATATGGTTTTAATGGTAAATCTACTGAAATGATTACGGATTTTAGTAAAATTAATTCTACTAGTAGACCATGTTATTATTCAGCGCCGGAAAATTTAGGATGTGGTGATAAAGAAGGAAGATATAATAAAGATTATGTTTTATATAATAAATTATTCTATCCTGAAAGAACTAAGACGAATCCTATTATCGATGTAGATACTAGAAATGCATGGGTAGCTTCAAGAGATAATGCAGAATCATCTGCTAAAGCATGGATGTGGAGAGCATATTCTATTGATGGTAGTTATGCATTAAATGGTTCATATTTCTTTTCTTATTCATTAGATACTGGATTTAGTGAATCGTCTTCAGCAAAAAAGATTTATCCTGTTGTTACTATAAAAAGTGATGTTTTAATTTCTGACGGTGATGGTACAAAAACTAATCCGTATAAATTATCTTTAGAATAAAGAAGTTTTTAACTTCTTTTTTATTTTTTCGACAAAAGTCTACAGAAAAGTATTTATAAATGATGTTTAATAGTTTTACTTAGTGACTACATTAAGTATTTATGTTATCATTAAGAAGATAGAAAGGATAGATAATATGACTTTAGTTAAAGTTGAAAAGATCAATAAACACTTTGGGAAAAAACATATTTTAAAAGATGTATCTTTTGATATTAATGAAGGTGAAATCCTTGGTTTTATTGGTCCAAATGGTGCTGGTAAAACAACTACCATTAAATTAATGCTTGGACTACAATCAATTGATTCTGGAAAAGTTACTATTAATGGATTTGATATTAAAAAAGATTTCGAAAAAGCAATTGAAAAAGTCGGAGCTATTATTGAAAGTCCTGATTTATATATGTATTTATCAGGTAAACAAAATTTAAAACTTATTGCTAATTTATATGGGGGAATAAGTAATGAAGAATTAGATGATTTAATTAAGCTTGTAGGATTAGAGAATAGAATAAATGACAAAGTATCTAAGTATTCATTAGGTATGAGACAAAGATTAGGAATTGCTGCTGCATTAATTAATAAACCTAATGTTTTATTCTTAGATGAACCTACTAATGGTTTAGATCCTGAAGGCATTATAGAAGTAAGAGACTTAATTAAAAAGCTTGCAAAAGAAAAGAAGATGGCTATTTTAATTTCTTCTCATAATTTAAGTGAATTAGATAATTTTATTACTGATGCATGTATTATTCAAAATGGTAAAGTAGTAAGTAATTGTTCAATTAAGAAATTAAAGAGTTTAGATGTTCCTAAATATAGATTTAAAGTTAATAAGACAAAAGGTTTAAAGACTTTATTTGCTAATAAAACTATTGAAGTTTTAAATGATGAGTCATTTGAAATAGAAACAGATAAAGATGGATTAAAGAGTGTTTTAAAGAAATTATTATCTAATGATTTTGAAATATACTCATTCTTTAAAGTATCTATGAGTCTTGAAGAAGCATTCTTAAAAGAGACTGGAGGTAATTCAATTGATTAATCTAATTAAAAATGAGATATATAAAATATTTCATAAAAAATCAACTATTGTTTATTTACTAATTATTTTATTTATCATGTTATCTTCTACTTATATTGTTACTAGAATTGGTGAGTCTAGTGAAAAATTTTATCCTAATTTACTGGAATCTGAACAATCTATTATTGATTCTTTTAAAGATAGAAAAGATTTAAATGAAGATGAAAAATTAGATTATGTTATTTCTTTAACAAATTATGATGTATACAAATTTATTATTGATAGAAATTATAGTATCAACGGTCCAGAAACAAAATATGTTGATAGTACATTAAGGGTATTATTTAATGATAAGAATACGATTAAAGTATATGGAGAAGAACATTCAATAACTACATTAGATGAGGTTAATAAGAAACTAGAAGAAGCTATTAAATATTTAGATAAACCTGTTTTTATTGATTTGGTAAAACAAGATTTAGCTAATGCTAATAAAGAGAATGTTTGTATTAATGTTAAAGAGGAATTCTGTGATAAATATTTTGAAGAGTATAAAAGAGTATTACAATATAGAATCGATATGAATATTCCTTATTCTTCAAAATATTCTAGTAATATATTAGATACTTATTTAAGTGTTTATGGTGATTATTTATATCATGATAAAAATAAAGATATTTTAAGAGAAGAAGAAGAAGATCAATATAGAGGCGAAATTGAAACTATTAAAGTTACTCAATATTTAATGGAAAACAAAACTATTACTGATGATTATACTGGAGCTACTAGCTTTGCTGAAGTATTAGCAATTCCATTTGTCGATTTATCATTTATTGTTGTTCTTGGTTTAATATTAGTAACTAGTGCATCATTAAGTGATGAGTTTGAAAAAGGTACTATTAAACAATTATTAGTAAAACCATTTAATAGAAATAAAATTTTAATATCAAAATTAATTGCATGTTTGATTTCTGTAATTATTTTTTCAATTTATCTTATGGTATTAAATGTTATTAGTTGTGCTATTGCAGGTCAACTTGGAGAATTAACTAGAACTTATATTACTTATGATTGGAATCTTAATAAGGTAGTAGAAGTTAATACTTTCCAATATTTCTTAGAATTATTTAAAGTAATTCCATTTATGTATATTATTATGATTTTAATGATTATGTTTGCTTCAGTATTATTTACTTCAACTGCATTATCTGGAGCATTTGGGTTTGCTTTAATTATAATTCCTCAAATTTTATCTATGTTTATTAATAAATATAAATGGATAGCTTATTTACCATTCTTTAGTTGGGATATGTCAGCTTATATGTTTGGTGGATCATCTTCATATAAATTCTTAAATTATAAATTACAATTATTTTTAAATATTGCATATATTATTATATTCTTTATTTTAAATTTAGTTGCATTTAAGAAAAAAGATGTTAAAAATCAATAAGAGTATTTTATACTCTTATTTTTTTGTTATAATTTTTATAGAAAAGAGTTAAGTCTATGAAGAAATATATTTTTGCAGCATTGTTATTAGGAATTGTTATCGCTCATTTTGTTTTATTGAATTTTCAAGCCAGAGGTATTACTGTTAATGTTTCTAATGAAGTATTAGTAAATATTAAACCACAAGAAGACTTAGAAAAAGAAATTGAACAAATTAAAGAAGAGAAAAAAGACAAAATTGAAGAGTATGAAAGAATTAGAGAATGGAACAAAGAAATAAGAGATTATATTCAATAGGATTTATATTTTTCTCTATATGTTTAACAATTCTTTTGATTAATATAATATGCTCGATTACTCATGATAAGTTTATTTATAAGACTACAACATATATTAATCCTGACTTAACTTATTTAGAAGAAGAATTAGATTTTTATAAAAATATTGATGATAAGATAGTTGAAGAAAAAGAAAACTATTTTAATAATATAAGAAGACTTGAAGATAGAATTAATAGTGGACAAAGTGATAAAAAAATTGCTTATTTGACTTTTGATGATGGTCCATATAAATTAACTTATACTGTTTTGGATATTTTAAAAAATAATAATGTTAGAGCTACTTTCTTTGTTAGAGGTATTCCTAGTGCTAGTGATAGATATAAGATGATGGCTGAAGCTGGACATACGATTGGTAATCATACTTATTATCACAATATATTCAAAGGATTATATTCTAGTAGTAATGAATTTATATCGCAAGTTGATAAACTTGATTCACTAATTTATGAAACTACTGGATTACATACAACTGTTGTTAGATTTCCTGGTGGATCTCCAAGTGCGGGAAGTAAAAAGAATGATATTGTTAATAAACTTCACGATAAAGGTTATGGTTATGTTGATTGGACTTGCCATGTTGGCGATGGATCAGATAGTTTGCTAAAACAAAGAAGTGAATGGAATTGGTATAAATCAACCTGTAGTGGGCAAAAAATAATGGTTATTTTAATGCATGATTATCATTATGGTACTGTAGAAATACTTGATGATATGATTAAGGATTTAAAATCACAAGGATATATTTTACTTCCTTTATCAAATAAATCATTAATGGTAAATTAGTGTTTATCAATAATTATTGTTTGTGATACAATTTATTTAGAAAGGTAGATTATTATGGAAAAAGAAAAGAAACAAAAGAAAGCATTAGTTACATCTAGAGTTTTGTTTTATACTGTTTTAGATAAAATTTATGTTTTACTATTTGCTTTTGCATTTATTTATGGATTAATTTTTGGATTAGTAAGCAAAAATAAATCTATTATTGGTATTTTTAGTTATTATGCTGCATTTATTATTGTTATGGTTTTATTAGCATTATTTTTAAATTGGTTATATAAATGTGTTAGTAAGACTATGTTATGTATTACTGAAGATGAGGTTTATAAAGAAGCATATGCTCCTTTAAAAAGAAGTGAAATGTCCATTCCTTTAAATAAGATTACTTCAGTTACTACATTTAATTTCTTCTGGATTTTTAGATCCATAATTATTTTCCAATATCATCAATTACCAGTAGTATTCTTTACTTGGACAAATCAAGAATTTAAGAATAAATTTGATGAATTAGTTATTAAGAGAAAAGAAGAAATTGTTAACGAATATGAAGATAAGAATATGATTTCATTCATTGACAAAAAGTTATATCCAATTATTGAAGCGGCTTTAGGAGGTATAATTGTAGTATTTGTAATTATTGCAATTATATTATCTTTTATTGATCCTGCATCTAAAGTTGCTGGAACTTATACTAATGATTCTGGTGAAATTAAGTTAGGAAAAGATAAAAGTTGTTCAGTTCCTGGAGTTGAAAACATGACTAAATGTTCTTGGACTTATGATGATACTTCTAATATTGTTACAATTAATTATTCTTATGAAGTTAAGTCTTATTTAGGAACAAACAAAGAAACTGAAAGAAGCTTAACATTTACTTATAATGATAAGACTTTAACAAGTGGATCTAAAGTATTTACTAAAAAGTAGAAAGAAATTTCTACTTTTTCTATGCTTGAAATAATATACTAAAACTAGTATATTATTTTTAGTTAGTAAGGTGATAATATGAATGAAAATAATAACCCATATGCACATCAAAAGATAACAAGTAAAAAGTTATTTATTGAATCTAATTATATTAAACCAGAAGAAGATAAAGATGATAGTGGTGTTAAAGCTGTTGGTATACTTTTAGCCATTGGTTTAGTTGTAATTAGTATTGCTGTATATTTATATTATATTTATCCGACATTTATCAAGGGAACATATACAGTTGAAGAAGCTTGTAATAATCCCTATGAATGTGTAGAACTTGATGATGGTACTAGACGTTGTTCTTATTTTGATTCTCAAGATAAGATTGTTGTTGTTAATTGCCCTGGAATAACTTCTACTACTTCTACTCAAGTAAAGACTACTTCAAATGATTAGTATTATTAAAAGAAAAGTTAATGAACAAGATGAATTTATTAAATATTCTTTAATATCTTTATTTTGTACATTAGTATTTTTTTGTTTATATGTTAGTATTAATTATTTTACTAATGGCAAATATTTAATAGCTAATGGATTTGCTTATGTTATTTCTTTTACTACACAATTTATTTTAAATCAAAAATTATTTAAAGCTAAACCTAAAAAACATCATAAACATTTTTTACAAGGATTTGCTTTTATAACAGTGAGATTATTAGGTTTTCCTTGTGATCAATTTTTATTATATACATTTGTTGAAAGATTCCATTTAACTTATTTGATTGGTAAGTTATTTGATTCACTTATTATGTTTATTTATAATTATTTAACTAATAAGTTTATTGTATTCAAAATAAAATAAAACACACTAAAGTGTGTTTTTATTTGCATTGATTTATTTCATTTAATATACAAAAACATGGATTTTTTGTACTTTCAAATGTATTGTTTGTTTTATTATATTTTATTATTGTATCATCATATATGTTTTCTTCGCAGTTTTCTTCTTTAAATGATAATGTGTATATATTATCTTCATATTTTATACTTAATGGACCATTATAATTATATTTTTGGACAATTACTTTATCATTTGCTCTGATTAGAAGTAAAGTAAAGTTTGAATTACCATGATTTTCTTCGATAGCTACATAGTTACCTATAACACCGACTTTTATTCCATTAAGGAAAGAAGTATTATATGTTTCAGCTTCGTTAATATATAACTTATACATATACTTACATTCTGGTTCACATTCATTATAATTATTCTTTAACGATATTTTATAATCTTTATTAAATAATTTTACGATTCCTAGATTATAATCAAAATTTGCATTTGATGAAAAATCATTTAAAACATATCCATCTGTTTCTAATGATTTGAAATAATCTTGGATTGCTTTTCTTGTTTGTTGTGCTGCTGAATCTATATCTGTATTATTTTTATCCATTAGTACTTTTGAATAAATAATACCTATTAGAATTGCAATGATTGCAAGAAGTATAGCTATAACATAATCTTTAATTTTATCTTTTCTTGTTTCTATCACAATATCGCCCCGTAATCATTATTTAGTATAAAAAAATGTTAATAATAAGTAAATATTTTTTTAATTATAAATTATAAAAGTTTTACTTATGTTATATTAATTATAGAAAGTGTGAGTATTATGTTAGGTTTATTTAAGAAAAATATTATCTCTTTACCCTATAAAGTAAAAAGTGAAGATGGGTCAATTATTATTGAAGCATCAGGTAATTATAATGAATCTTTTTTAGTTTTTCATGCTGTGATTAAATGCAATAACGATATTGGAAATATTTATGTTCACTTGAATGAAAGTATTACTAAAGAAATTAATTTAGAGATCGAATTTAGAGATTATAAAAAATTTGATTTTGATTTTACTGGTTTATTAACTGATGATGAGATAAGTTCTATTGTGATATCAGATAAAAAAGTGTTAATGGAAGGAACAATTTAATATGTTATTTGAAGATGTAATTAGAAATAGATATGCATGTAGAAAGTTCAGTGATTATAAACTTACTGATGAAGAATTAGATAAAGTATTGGAAGCAGGAAGAATAGCTCCTTCTGCTAAAAATTTACAACCAATAAAGATTATTGTATGTAGTAGTAATGAGGCTTTAGATAAAATTGATAAAGTATCTCCTTGTAGATATGGTGCAAAACAAGTATTGATTGTTTGTGGAAATAAAAATAATGCTTTTAGAGAAGGTGATTATTCAGGTTATGAAGTAGATGCATCTATTTGCGCTACTCATATGATTCTTGAAGCTATTAATATAGGTGTTGATAATATTTGGGTTAGAAGGTTTGATTCTAAAGTTTTAAAGGAGTTATTTAATTTAGATGATGGTTTAGAACCTGTATGTTTAATACCATTAGGTAAAAGAGCTGAAGATTGCCCTGAAAGTCCAAATCATAATAAAAGAAAAGAAATTAGTGAGTTAGTTGAGTATATTTAATTATCAACTAACTCTTTTTTATTGTATAATTATATTAGAGGTATGATAGGTATGAAGAAAGATTATAATATAAAAAAATTACAATCTACTGACAACGGGGGTTACTATCAAATTGATATTAAAATACCTATGAATGTAGGATGGATAGAAGATGTAAATTTTGTTGTTTCTAATCAAGGAAAAGACACAAACTTTAAACTAGAACATGTTGTTAATGATGATGACTATGCATATTTTAGTAATCAAATATTTTTAGAAACAGCAGCAGCTTATAGAACATTCTTTTATTTTTATGCTAATGGTAAAAAACTATATATGAATAAAGATTCTTATATATCTGAATATTTAAATAATAATACACTTGATAAATTATCTGTTAATTTTGATACTCCTGAATGGGCTAAGGGTGCTATTATGTACCATATTTTTGTCGATAGATTTTATAGAGGAGAAAATAATAAACCTGAATATATACCAAGAAGAAAAGTATATGAATCATTTGAATCACCTGTTGAACCTGGATTTGAAGGTGATATTAACGTTAATAATGATTTTTATGGTGGAGATTTAAAAGGTATAACTAATAAACTCTCTTATATTAAATCTTTAGGAACTGATATTATTTATTTAAGTCCTATTGTTACTAGTCAAAGTAATCATAGATATGATACTGCTGATTATGAAAATGTTGATCCTTATTGTGGTAAAAATGATGATTTAAAGGAATTATGTGATAAGGCTCATAGTATGGGTATGAAAGTAGTATTAGATGCTGTATTTAGTCATACAGGAGATGATTCTAAATACTTTAATAGATTAGGTACTTATGATACAATAGGTGCT
>JAEEGL013103287.1_pt1 | contig 17709 bp, 16 predicted proteins | sample 9134231 | NCBI WGS metagenome assembly JAEEGL01 (sample SAMN16246548, study PRJNA631951) | gut metagenome | biome: gut microbiome; feature: rumen; material: fiber-attached | host: Bos | place: Iran: Karaj | collected 2018-10 | reverse complement strand
TCTGTTTTGTTAAAGCCGAAGAGGATGCCGCTGTCAAAGGTGACCTTGAGGGCGATGGTGCCGTCTTCCAGGGTGACGGATTCTACGGTGGCGCCTTTCAAATCGGCCAGTTCGTTGGCCTTTTTATCTACGCGCTCCTGGATGGTGGGAGTGGTTTCTGTGGTGGTGGTGGGCTGTTGCTTGGTGGTGCCGCAGCCAACAGCTACGAGGCCGGATATGACAAGGGCCGGAAGCAGTTTTTTAAGGCTAGTCATAAGTAATAGTCGTTAAGGTGTTTAGCTATTTACAAATATAACAAAAATACTTAACAAAAAAGTGCGTTCAAGCAAGCTTGACGCACTTTTTTGTGGCTTATTTCTAAGTCCCTTAGAAACGGCAATGGGTGGGGTCCACTCCGGGGGTGGGGGTGTAGGTTACCTCTACCCCATCGGCCTTAACCTTTATGACGTTGAAACCGGGGGTTCCGTGGCCCAGGGCGTTGGCGACAGGACCCGCCGTAACGAAACGGATGCCCTCCACCGTGGTGTCGTACTCCTGGTGGGTGTGCCCGGCAAAGACGATGTCCACACCGTACTTCTTGAACAAATCCAGGTATTGGCGTCTCTTTTCCCGCGAGAAATTGAAATAGTCCTCTTTCTCATCCAGGGTTTCCCGGATAACGGGGCAATGCAGGAAGACAAAGGTGTACCGGCAATTCTGGGCCGATGCAAGCTCCCCTTCCAGCCAGGCCAGCTGTTCGGCCTCCACATCCTCAACTCCATCCTTGATGCAGTTGGAATCCATGCCGATGAACGCGCATCCCTTCTCCTGGAAAGAGAAGCGGTCGTAGCCGCGGCGGGCGATGTACGCCGCCTGTTTTTCGCGGGTGAAACCCAGGTAGTCGTGATTGCCCGGGACGGCATAGGCCGGAGCCTCAATCCCGGCCAGGCAGGCCCGATAGACGGAATCCTGCAGAGCGCTTTCCGGATTGTCCACCAGGTCTCCGGTGATGACTACACAGGCAGGGTCCAGGGCGTTGACGGCCTCAACGGCCGCCCTGAACAGGGAATCCGAGTGAGTGTACGCCGCAGAATTGTCAATGAATCCTATCTGGGTATCACTCATCTGAACAAAGGTAAACGGTTCAAAAGAATTGCAAGCGGCAGTCAGCAAAGCAGCCATAACAAGAGAATAAGCTTTCATAATTCAATATCGGACAGGGGTGTGAATGGAAGGGACATAAGATTGGAGCAGGGAGCCATATTCTTCGATGGGCTTCTGCGAAGGGAAGCGCTCAAAGTACTCGGCATCCATGTAAACCGCGAAGGAAGTCACGTTGTGGATGCCGTAGCCGGCATAGGTCTCCAGGTCGCTCCGGCAGACCTCCGGATGCCAAGGAAGTTCCACGGCCGGCCGTTTCCAGCGGCTGAAAAGCGAAGCATCCAGCCAGTACTCCAGCACCACCGCATCCTTAGCATCAAACACCTCCAGATTGGCTTCCAGCCAGCGCAGGTTATCCCCGTTGGTAACCGGATATCCCCGCGGGCACACCGCCTCCTTCATGGTCAGGGGAACATCCCAGGAACGGTAGATGGGCGCGAACTCCAGGAAGATGCCTTCTTCCGGCTGCACCTTCACGGGCGGTTCCATAAAATGCGAGTAGGCCAGATGGGCCACCCGGGCCTTGGGATCCACTTGGCGGATGGCCTTCAGCATGCAGTTCTCCACAATCAGCGCCTGTTCGCTGGGAGAATACTCCCGGCACAGGGGGCAGCAGCAAACCGGGGCGTTGTCGTCCAGCCAGAAGTAGTAGCGGTGATTGCCGGGCTTCAGGATTTTTGCCAGCTCGGCAGCGTTGGAGGCAATTATTTCAAGGGCTTTCTGCGAATGCACGCAACAGTTGAAATCGGCCGTCCTTACTCCGGAACTGTCCATCCGGAACATTTCGGGAGCTTCGTCAAACAAATCCCGCGGAAGCAGCTCTGCCATTGCGTGCAGCTGGTGCTCTACCGTAATGCCGTTCTTGCGGCAGGCTTCGGTGAAAGCCCGGCCCTTATCCGTGTTCAGGAAAGCCACCACCTCGGAGGGTGTGATATGGGTGCCGATGGTGTTGATGCCGCTGCGGGCGGCGATGACGGGCCAGTCAACCTCCGCCAACTCCTTGGTAGACAACACGATGCCGCGCATCTGCCACCAACTCTCCTCCTTCGCAGGCTGGGCGCAGGACAAAAGGAGAAGCGCACTGATGAGCAGGGCCGTAAATCGCAGATTCATAATGTCACTAATTTATACAAAATTAGCATTTTATTTAGTATATTCGCACAGCGAACCTACTATTAATTAACCACATGAAATCCATTCTTCCCTTTCTTTTGGCCCTGGCCTGCGTTGCGTGCGCGCCCAAGGGGAACCATGCTCCCGTAGCCAAGCATGTCGTGTTCATCGGCATTGACGGATGGGCCGCCGAGGCCGTCCGCCAGGCTCCGGCCCAGGACCTGCCCAACATCCATTCCCTCATGGACCACGGCAGCTGGACCCTTTCCAAGCGCTCCGTGATGCCGTCGGCATCGGCCATCAACTGGGCCTCCATCATGAACGGACTGCCCACGGAGATGCACGGATTTGACAAGTGGAACTCTACCCACGGCACCATTCCCTCGACCTCCGACAACGGGCACGGCATTCCTCCTACCCTTTTCACCATCCTGCGCGAGCAGCATCCCCAGGCCGTAACCGGCTGCATCTATGACTGGGACGGAATTGGCGCCGTGACGGACACCCTGGCCATGAACTGGCATTATTACACCAAGACCTATACCTCCACGGATGACGTCATCATTCCCGTAGAGGACTACACCCGCATAGCCACCGACTACATCAAGGAAAACAAGCCCGAGTTCTTCTTCCTCTACTTCGGCACCCTGGATGAGGCCGGACACGTCCGCGGCTGGTACAGCGAGGAGTATATGGAACGCCAGCGCATCCTGGATGCGGCGGTGGGGCAGGTCATAGAGGCGCTCAAGGAAGCCGGCATCTACGACGACACCGTGATAGTAATGTCGGCCGATCACGGCGGCGTGGACAAGCACCACGGCAAATTCACCCTGCTGGAATTGGAGACTCCCCTCATCGTCTGCGGCAAGGGCATCCAGGAAGGCTATGAAATCAAAGCACCCGTGATGCAGTACGACACGCCCGCCGTCATGGCCGATATCCTGGGCCTCCAAATCCCCGAAGACTGGAGAGGCCGTCCCTTCCCGGAAATCTACAAATAGCCCCTCACGATGGCAACCCGTAAACCCCTATCCTGCGCCCTTCTCCTGAGCTTCCTGCTCATAGGTTTTTGTTACAAAGCATCGGCCCAGGACAAGAGCCTCCATCAGCTCCAGCAGGAGTTCGTAGACCTTCGCTTCGGCATGTTCGTGCATTTCGGGCTTCCCACCTTCCAGGAGGCCGATTGGACCGACCCGGATCTGGACGCCGCCGTCTTCAATCCCACCAAGCTGGATACCCGCCAGTGGGTGGCTACGGCCAAGAGTGCCGGCGCCACGTTCATCTGCATCAGCGTCAAGCACCACGCCGGATTCTGCATGTGGGATACTGCCACCACAGATTACAGCGTGATGCATACCCCGCTGGGAAGGGACGTACTCAAGGAACTCACCGATGCCCTGGCCGAAGCCGGCATGCAGGTGATGTTCCATTTCTCCATCCTGGACACGCATCACAGGATCCGCCACACGCTCCCCTTCACCCCGGAGAAGACAGCTTTCATCAAGGCCCAGATCAAGGAACTCCTCACCGGCTATGGCCCGGTGAACACCATCATGTTTGACGGCTGGGACGCCCCCTGGGGCCGCATTTCCTACACCGACGTCTCCTTCCCGGAGCTTTACTCTTATATCAAGAGCCTTCAGCCCGACTGCCTGGTGATGGACCTCAACGGCGCCAAGTACCCCCAGGAAGCCCTCTTCTACTCCGACATCCGCTGCTACGAGCAGGGCGCCGGGCAGAAGATATCGGCCCGGGTCAACCGCCTTCCCGCCATGGCCTGCTATCCCCTGCAGCGCACCTGGTTCTGGAAAGAGTCCTTCCCCACCGACGAGCTCAAGGACGTGGAGAAGATTGTGGCCGATAATATCATCCCCTACAACCAGGCCTACTGCACCTACATCCTCAACGCCGCCCCCAACCGCGAAGGGCTCATAGACCCCAATGCACAGGAAGCTATGCGCCGGATCGGCCGACTCTGGAAAAACACCGGCCACCTGGTGGACGTACCGGAAGCCCCCGCGCCCATTACCGCCATCAACCTGGCGGTGGACAGGACCTGCGATTCCTCGTGGTCGGAGGACTGCGACCTTATGGACCTGGCCAACGACGACAACTTTGCCACGGCCTGGGTCTCCAGCCCGTCCGTCAAAGAGCCCTGGTGGAAGGTGGAACTGGACAAGAATACGCCCGTCTCCATGGTGGTAATCACCGAACGGGGTGAACCCGGGATCAGCAAACTGGTGGTGGAAGCCCTTCAAAACGGCGAATGGAAGTCCATAGCCACCGACGCCTCCCGCGAAAGCCGGGTGCACATCTGCCGCTTCTCCCCCACTCGGGCCGACGCCATCCGCGTGCGTTTCATCTCGTACGAGGGACTCCTCTCCATCTCCGAAGTGGGAGTTTACAATGAATTGCCGAAGATTCCCAAAAATAACTAACTTTGCAAGTATGAAAAACATCCCCCACATTCTTGCGATCTTCGCCAGCCTGGCTCTTACGGGATCGGCCCTGGCGCAGCAAAAAGTGACATTCACCCCCCAATGGACCCCTCAGGCCCAGTTTGCCGGTTACTATGTAGCCAAGGAACTCGGCTTTTATGAGGAGGCCGGGATTGACGTGGAAATCGTCCATCCCAACGCTACGGAATCGGCCATCTCCCGCCTCCGCAGCAACGCCAGCCAGTTTACCACCCTGCAGCTCTGCCAGGCCATGGAGACCATTGACAACGGCATTCCGCTGGTCAACATTCTCCAGACGTCCATGAACAACGGACTGGTCATCGTGTCCCGCAACGACGAAAATCCCATCAAGCAGAAAGGCATCCGGGTAGGTACCTGGAGTGTAGGGTTCGACCAGATTGCCCTGGCCATGAGTCTCAAGGAAGACCTCAATTACGAATGGGTCCGTTTTGCCACCAGTATCAACCTCTTCGTTGCCGGTGCCATTGACGCGACCCTGGCCATGAGTTACAACGAATACTACTTGCTCAAGCAGAGTGGGGTCCAGTTCACAGAGAATAATGTGTATCGCTTCTGCGACCACAACTACAACGTTCAGGAAGATGGGGTGTACATGCTAAGGGACTGCTACAACAAGAACAAGGAAGCCGCCCATAGCTTTGCCCAGGCCAGTAAAAGGGGCTGGGAATATTGTGCCGAGCATCCGGAAGAGGCGCTGGAAATTGTGATGAAATATGTGAAGATGTTCAATGTGGCCACCAACCGCACCATGCAGAAACTCCAGCTGCAGGAAATCCTGAGACTGCAGGTGGACCGGGATTCCGGAGAACGTGAATTCCGTCTGCGTCCGGATATGGTCAAGCTGGCCTCTGACCTCATGCTGGAAAGCCAGCTCCTCCTCAATGAAGTCACTTACGAACAAATCTTAGCCGAGTAAGCGCCATGGAACTACACTTAGACTTTCTCCGGACCTCCTTCTCCCGCCGGCTCAATATCATTGTAGCCGCCCTGGCCAGTATCGTCTTCCTAGCGGCCGTGGGCTTTCTCTTTCTGCAGTCCAGGGAGGCTGTAAGGCGCGAGGCCATGGAACACGCCTCTCAGTTGCTCAACAATACCGCCCTTCGCGTGAACACCATCCTGGATCGCGTGGAGGTAGCAACCGATAACACCGACTGGCTGGTTCTCCGCCATCTGGACACCCCGGATTCCGTATACGCCTACGCCAAGTCCATCCTCAGGAACAATCCGGAACTCAACGGATGCTCCATTGCCTTTGAGCCCTATTACTTCCCCAAGAAAGGCCGGTATTACTCTGTATACTCTCACTTTAATGAAGAGGGTGAGATTAAAACGGAACAGGAAGGAAACGACCAGTACGAGTACTTCTATATGGACTGGTACCAGCTTTGCAAACTGCTGGACCGTCCCGTCTGGACCGAACCTTTCCTGGATGAAGACCCCAACGACGAATCCCAGAGCAAAATGATTGTCTCCTACGGCAAACCGCTCAAGGACAAGAATGGCAAGTATATCGGGACCATCGCCACGGACCTCTCCCTCGGCTGGCTGTCAGAGACCATATCGGCCGTCAAGCCCTATCCCCATTCCTACAGCTTTATGATTGGCAAGAGCGGCACCTTCTTCGTGCATCCGGATCCCGAGAAACTGCTGTTCCAGAGCATCTTCACCGAGACGCTGGATCAGGACAATCCAGAGCGGATGGAACTGGGCCAGGCCATGGTCCACGGAGAAGAAGGGGTAAAGCAACTGATGGTGGACGGCGAGCTTTGCTATGTGTTCTACAAGCCCCTCGGTAACACCGGATTCAGCGCCGCCATCGTGTGCCCCGAGAGGGACATCTTCAACGGCTATACCCGCCTGAGGAATGTGGTTATTATGATCTTCATCCTGGGTATGCTCATTATGCACCTCATCCTGAGTTATGTGTTCCGGCACCAGATTGAACCGCTGAGCAGCCTGGCCGAGCAGGCCGAGACCATAGCCGCCGGCAACTTTGACCAGGTTCTGCCCAACACCGACCGCAAGGACGAAATTGGCCGATTGTGTCAATCTTTCTCGGGCATGCAGCACTCCCTGGTGAAATATATCGAGGAAGTCAAGTCCACATCGGCCGAAAAAGCCTCCATCGAGAGGGAGCTCATGGTGGCCAGTGACATCCAGATGAGCATGGTGCCCCGCATCTTCCCGCCGTTCCCGGACCGCGCAGACATTGACCTCTACGGCTCCATGACCCCGGCCAAGGAAGTGGGAGGTGACCTGTACGATTTCTTCGTGGAAAACGAGCACCTGTACTTCTGCATCGGCGATGTCTCCGGCAAGGGCGTTCCCGCCTCCCTGTTCATGGCCGTGACGCGCAATCTTTTCCGCGTCATTGCCCAGCAGGGCCACACCCCCGAGGAAATTGCCACCCAGATTAACCACGCCTTATCGGCCGATAACGACCAGGGCATGTTCGTGACCATGTTCATAGGTATGGCCAACCTCAAGACCGGCCGCCTGGACTTTTGCAACTGCGGACACAACCCGCCCGTCATCTGCGAACCCGGCAAGCCCGCCTACTTCCTGCCCATGGAGAACGTCAACACGGCCCTGGGTACCTGGGACGAGCTGGTGTTCAAGGGAGAGTCCATCAAGGACATCCGCGAGTGGCAGATTCTGCTGTACACCGACGGCCTCAACGAAGCCGAGAACCCGCAATACGAACTCTTCGGCAACGACCATCTCCTGGACGTCATGGCCGATGCCAGCCAGATGGATGCCAAGAGCATCATCTTCATGCTGCAGCAAGCCGTGGAGAAGCATCGTGACGGCGCCGCCCCCAACGACGACCTCACCCTGCTAAGTCTCAGAATCAAGAAAGCTTAACAACCTAAAACTCCTAGAATTATGAAACTGGACGGCAGGCGCGAAAGCACCAATGTAGAAGACCGAAGAGGGGCTACCGGCAAGGTAGCCGGTATGGGTATCGGCGGTATCGCCATCGTAGCCATCATCACCCTCCTGATGGGGGGCAACCTGGGAGACGTATTCCAATCCGTAGTGGAATCCGGCGCCCTCCAGGGCCAGACGGTGAGCAATTACGAGCCCACCCCCGAGAACGAGGCCCTGGCCAAGTTCTCCCGCCAGATCCTGGCCTCCACCGAGGATGTCTGGACCCGCTACTTCGCCGACAACGGCCTGGGCGCCTACAAGGCCCCTACCCTGGTCCTCTACACCGGCAGCACCAGCACCTCCTGCGGACAGGGTCAGGCCGCTATGGGCCCGTTCTACTGCAGTGCCGATGAGAACCTGTACATAGACCTGTCCTTCTTCTCCAGCATGCGCCAGCAGCTGGGGGCCGACGGCGACTTCGCGTACGCCTACGTCATCGCCCATGAAGTGGGACATCACGTGCAGCACCTGCTGGGCACCCTGGACCAGGCACACAGCCAGATGGCCCGCATGTCCAAGGCCGATGCCAACCGCGTGAGCGTGCGCATAGAGTTACAGGCCGATTTCTACGCCGGCGTCTGGGGCCACTACGAGAGCAGCCTCTTCGGATCGCTGGAACAAGGCGACCTGGAGGAGGCCATCAACTGCGCCTCGGTCATCGGCGACGACTATCTCCAGAAAAAAGCGCAAGGCTATGCCGTGGAAGAATCATTCACTCACGGCACAGCCCAGCAGCGTATGAGATGGCTCAAGAAGGGCCTCAACACCGGCGACATCCGCCAGGGAGACACCTTCAGCCTTTCTGACGGACAGTTATAATCTTATTCTCCACCAGCATGGCTACACTTGCAAGAACGTAGTAAACTACGGTCTGGATAGTCATGTACCATAGCTCAGGGGCTATGGCACTGAGCGAACCCGTATTGCTGAGGGTCATGTAGGCCCGGCACCCGAAGGTGGTGGGGAACACATAGGAAATGACCTTCCAGAAAGGAGAGAAGTTGGAAGCGGGCCAGGTGAATCCGGTCAGGAACACGGCGATGGGGCTCACGAACAGCAGCAACACCAGCACGGTCTCTCGTTTGGCAATGGCCGATGACCAGGTGAAGCTGAACAGGATGATATCGGCCACGAAGAAGGCCAGCAGGATGAGTGTATCCCAGAACGAGGCCTGGATGGGCATGTGGAACAGCCAGGGAACCAGAATGGCCCCATAGACTCCCAGGAACATGAAGATGAGGAAATAGGCGGCGCCACGTCCCAGTACGATACGTCCAACGCCATGACCGCCAATCTGTCTCGCAAAGCTGCGTCCTTCTTCCCGCAGGGTTCCGGCCAGGGTGGTGGACCCGTAGAACATCACCTGCTGCAGAATCATGAACAGGCACATGTACACGAAGAACATGGTGAAGGAGATGTTGGGGTTGTACAGGCGGGTATCGTCGTATTGGATGGGTTCCACCAGCTGCAGGGCGTCCTGTCCCGTGAAGCCGGAAGCCGCATAGCGCTCGGTCTGGATGGTGTGCACCTCGTCCAGCATCACCAGGTTAGTTCCTATGGTGAGGGCCTTATAATAGAGGAAAGTGGACATATCGGCATAAGTGCTCACCGTAGCCTGTTCCGCGTGAACGATACGGGTATCAAAGTCTTCGGGGATCAGCACAATGCCATGCACCTTTCCGGAGACCATCAGTTCCTGAGCTTCCTCCAGGGAAATGCAGCTGTAAGCCAGTTCACACTCCCGCGTGGCATCCAGTTTCTGCAGATAGCGGCGGCTGTAACTTCCCTGCGAAAGGTCCACCACAGCCACAGGCATCTCGTCCACCGAGCCAATGGAGTAAATCCAGTTGTACAGGGGCGGATACACCAGACCGGCAAAGCAGAAGATGATCATCACACCGCTGTCATGGAAGACTTCCCGCAGTTCGTTGATAAAGATTTGCCAGGTTTCACTGAACCATTTGCTAATGTAACTCATATTAGTTCCTGGGATAATTCTGATACTTATAGGCGTTATACAAACGCTTGCAGAGGACAAAGGGCAACAGCTGGAATGCCAGCAGGGCAACCAGGTACGGCCACCAGGCGTCGAATCCGCATCCGAAGTAAACTACCTTGGTATAAATAAGGTAATAGAATCGCAGCGGGAAGAGGATACTCAACCCCTGGACTCCGGCCGGGATGGCCGATATGGGCAAGGTGAATCCGGCAAAGGAGAAGCCCAGCACGCTATAGAGGGCCGACAGGCACACGCCCAGACGCAAGGTGGGCACAACGGACACGATGAACACCGCGATGGCCTCATAGGCCAGGATCATGGCAAGGGTGGCCAGGATGAGCCAGCCCACGTTCCCGGCGATGGGATAATGCAGCGGACCGAAGAGCAGCAGCTGCAGGCAAGTCCCCAGCACGGTGAAAAGCACAGTGTAAGGCACCAGCTTCCCCACGATGGCGGTCCAGATGTCGTCCCCGGTGCATTCCAGCAGATGCTTGGAGGTGCCGTACTTGAGCTCGGAACCCACGGAGTAGGCTACTACCAGAGTAACGCACATGCCCAGGATACCCATCAGGATCATATTCACCAGATAATAGGAGTAATTGGTGGGGGCGTTACCAATATAATGGGCATCCGTGGTAATGGGTTGCAGGCGTCCCATGATTTCGTATTCCGGGACTCCTTTGGCCCTGAGGACCTGCCGCTGAACGGCACCGTTGGTGAGGTTCACCATGAACAGGATATCCTTGTAGGCCAACGCTCCGCCAATGACGGGGTACATCAGGTTCACCTGCACCTGCAGTTTGGGGCAGTGGAAAGCCTGCACCTCCTGGTCAAAATGTTCGGGCACCACCACATAGCCGTTGATGCGGCCGGTCTCCAGTTCCCGCTGGGCGGCTGATAAGGAGGCGAACTCCACCACCTGCCCCATCTGGGTAGCATCCAGCTGCTGGCGGAAGTTGCGGGAAGTGGACGAATTGTCCAGGTCCACCACACCTATCCGGAGCTCCTGGGGAAGGCCTTCCTTCATGAAGGTGGTGAAGAACAGCGTGGCGGCCAGCATCACTCCCACCGAGCCCAAGAAATAGATGGGACGGTTGCGCCAGATGCGGATTTCACGCCGGATAACGTTATAAAGATTCTGTAACATTATTTTTCTTTTGCAATCATAATGGCACTCATGCCCGGACGGAGGCCGGGAACGGCAGCCACGGGACGGCAGCGTACTTCGAAGGTACGGGTGTCGAATTCACCGATTTCTTTGGTGGCACGCCAGGTGGCGTAGGATTCACGGGGGTTCAGGTAGTAGACCACGGCCTCTACTTCACGGTTGTCCAGGGCCGGAATCGTCAAGGTCACGTGCTGACCGGACTGAAGGCTATGCAGGCGGTCTTCTCGGATGTTGAAGGTGAACCACATGTCATGGATATCCTGGATGGTCATGATGGGAGAACCCTGGCCCACCAGCTCACCCACCTTGGGATAACGGGCGGCGATGATACCGTCAGAGGGGGCCGTGAGGTTGATCTCGTCCAGATAGGCGTTCACCAGTTCCACGGCGGCGTTGGCCCTTTCCACCAGGGCCACAGCGGCGTCCTTGTCCTCCTGACGGGCGCCTTTCACGGCCATGTCATACTGGCTCTTGGCGGCATTCGCCGTAGCCACGGCGGCCTTGTACTGGGCTTCCACCTCGTCAAACTTCTGGTCGGAAACCACTTTCTCGTCGTGCAGGGACTTCATGCGCTCATAGGACTTGCGCATCACGTCCTCCCCTACCAGGGCTTTCTGCCAGATCTCGTAAGCACCGGTAATCTGCTCCTGCTGGGCGCCGTTGTAAGCCTTGTTGCGCTGGGCCACGGCGGCAGCCTTGGCGGCGTTGGCCTCGGCTATCTTGGAACGGATCTCGGGAGAATCGATAACCACGAGAGTATCGCCCTTGTGCACCATCTGTCCCTCATCGGCCAGGAAAGCCTCGATACGGCCGGGAACCTTGCCGGAGACACGGTATTCCGTGGCTTCCGCTTCGCCCTGAATCACTTTTTCCTTGGGACGGGACACCATATAGCCGATGACGGCCACTACCAGGACCAAGCCAATAAGGCCGGCCACACCTGCAATCAGATTGTAATTCTTTTTCATATTATTCTATTTTTACTATTTACTTTTCTACGAAGTACCTCCGGAGCGAAGCGACCCAGGGGGTCTGGGGGATTAGTCCCCCAGTGAGTGAAACTCCTTTTAGAGAGCTTTACAAAGCTCACCTTCAGCTTTGAGCAGCTGGGCTGCGGCCATTTGGAGTTCGATGCCTGCATCGATGTATTCACTGTGGGCGCTGAGCCACGCGGTCTGGGCACCCAGGACGGTATTGGTAGGAACCACTCCGGCTTCGAAGCCGATAGTAGCCTTGCGAAGGTTCTCCTCGGCGTTTTCCAGGTTGGAGAGGGTCATCTCCACCTTTTCGTGGGCCTCGCCCAGGACTTTGCGCTGCTGCGCAACCTGCAGGCCGATAAGCTCGCGGGCGTCCTCGTACTGGGTCTGGTACAGCGTGGCTTCGGCCTTGGCCTTCTTGTAGCGGTTCACATTCTCCAGCCCGTGGAAAATGGGCACGTTCACCATGACACCGGCCACGAACGTTCCGCCGTTCCAGGTGTTCTGGATGCCGTTGAAGGCATTGGGGTTGGAAATGAGGTAATTGGCCGTGAGGGCTACCTTGGGCATCATATCGGCCCTTATCACCTTGGCTTTCTTGTCATATATCTTTCCGGCCAGCTGGAGGCTGCGGGTCTCGGGACGGTCGGCATAGATGTCTTCCAGGGATTTCTGGGCCGGGGTCTGCGGCTCGGGAATCACGTCGATGGCTTCATCGGCCAGCACAATTTCGCTTTCTAGAGGAAGGCCGATGCGCTTGCAAAGCAGCATCTTGGACAGGGTGAGGCCGTTGTCAGCCTTGGTGAGGAGCATCCGGGCTTCGTTCACCTTGACCTTTACCTGCAGGGCGTCGGATTCGGTGGCTACGCCGGCGGCGATGGCCTTGTCCACATCGGCCTGCATCTGCTGCAACAGGTCCAGATAGCTCTGTGCCAGCTTTTTCTTATTGGAGATGGAGATAATCTGCCAGTAGGCCTGGTCCACGTCCAGCACCACGTCAGCGTACTTCATGTCGTACTTGCTCCGGGCCAGGTCTTCGGCCAGGGAGGCCATCTGGTTGGAATAAACGATCTTTCCACCTACGAACACCGGCTGCTGCACGCTCACCGCACCTACCCAGATATTGTGCAGGTCCGGATGCAGGGCCTTGTCAATATCGGCCCCGATGGCGTTCACCGGTTCGGCAATGTTGGGGACGAGTCCTGCCAGGGAAGAGGGATCCACGCCCTGGAGCATTTTGAGGACGGTCTGCCACATGGGGCTGCCCATGTATTCGGCAGCCAGGGCAGGGTTGGTCTGGATGGCTGTCATGAGCTGGGTCATGCTCTGGGTCATACCGGCACTCAGCTGCTGCGCGGCACCGGCCATAGCTGCATCCAGCTGCCCCTGCACCAGGGTTCCTGCGTTTTGCAGCATCTGGCTCTGGGCGTCGCCGATGAGGGCGATGTCGCGGCTGTTATATAGGTAGGCGCCCGTAGCGCTCACGGACGGGAAGTAATTGGCAAGAGCAATCTTGCGGTCGTAAGAGGCCATCTTGATCTGGGTGCGGGCCTGCTCCAGGTCTTTGCTTTGCTGGACAGCCATCTGCTGGCAGTCATCCAGGGTCAGGGTCTGCTGGGCGCTGGCGGCAATGCCGGTGAGCAGCAGGGCGGTCAAAAGGACAGTTTTTTTCATTTTTGTCATATTGTCAGTTTTTCATTGTTTTCAATCCGGATTGTCCTTTCTGCAAATTCTTTACCGAATTTTACCTAAAAATAGAGCATAATCGCCTTCAAATTATCCTTTTGGTCGAAAATTGCGAAAAATTGCAAATTTTGAGAAAAATTGTTTACCTTTGTCGAAAATTTGCAAAATGGAGAACGAAGCACTTCAGACCATAGACATCCGGCGCATCCTGTCGCTGGCACCTATCATTGATGAATATTCCCTGGGCTCGGATTTGATCCTGGGAGAAGTAAGTGGAAAAAGGGTAGAAAAGAGCGAGGCCATCCTGTCCATGCTCAAGTATCCCGTGAGGTTTGACGGCTACATCATCTTCTTCCTGCGCAAGGGACACTTTACCATAGACCTCAACCTCAACACGTATGAGGTCAAGCCCAACTCGCTCCTGATGAACGTGCCGGGCAACATCATCAAACTCTCCTCCTACGATGAAGACCACATAGGAGATGCCGAGCTCTACTTCGTACTGGCCTCGCGGGAATTCATGAGCGGCATCCGCTTCGATTTCAACAAGCTCTTCCAGGAGAGCCTTACCCTGTGGAAGAATCCCTGCATAACTCTTAACGAAGAAGACCAGGCCCTGGCCCAGGAGTATTTCAACCTGGCGCGTAACGTCATCCTGAGCAAACAGCTTAACAAAAGGGAAATCATTGGTTCCCTCATAACGTCCTTCACCTATGTAACCATGGATGTGTGGACGCGGGAGCTCAATGAATCCCGCAAGGCAGAGACTCCCTCATCGGCCCGGATGAACCAGCTTTTCGAGCGTTTTCTGGCGCTGGTTACCGAGTACCATAATACCCAGCGGGGTATGGCGTTTTATGCCGAGAAGCTCTGCCTCACGCCCAAATACCTTTCCAAGCTGGTGAAAGAAGCCAGCGGGCAAAGCGGGCCCGCCTGGATAGATTCCTTCGTCATTCTGGAAGCGAAGAACCAGCTCAAGTACTCCGACAAAACCATCAAGGAAATAGTGTACACCCTCCATTTCCCCAACCAGTCGGTCTTCTACAAGTTCTTCAAAGCACATACAGGAATGACCCCCTCCGAATACCGAAAGGGGTAATCCTTATTCTATTTAGGGAAACTACTTCTTCTTCCTTCGGCCGCCCAATAGACGGAGGAGGAGGGGAAGGACATCCTTGCGTACGCTGGTGGCCACAAGGTTCTTGGGCGAATAGTAGCTGCGGGCGCTCTGCACACGGGCGTGAATGGCATCTTCCCGCTTCTGGATACGGTTCTTGCTGCGGGCAAGGGCGGCATCCAACTGCTTCTGGGTCTTGAGGGGATCGGCCTTGGCGTCCTCGGGGGCGAAGATGCCCGTGAACAGTCCCACGAAGCTATCGCGGAACAGGTACTTCCGGCACAGGATCAGGACAATGACCACCACGAGCAAGACGCCGGCCACTATGAAGGCGGCCGTAGCGTAACTGCCCATGATTTCTCCCAGCAGCATCACCCCGGCAAAAGACAGTACCAGAACAAGGGCGCTCACCACCACCAGGATAAGCACCAGCCCGGCCAAGGCCCCCGTCCCCTGGGACAGGCCCTTGGCGGCCTGAAGCTTAAGGTCGTCTACACGGTTGTCTACGTACCCTATGACTTCATGCCCCAGTCTCCCTACCGGATCCGTGAGTCTATTCATCCTCTTCTATCTGACCGTCAGCCAGTCCTTCAATTTCTTCGTCTATTTCTTCTTCGGCCCTCTCCAAGGCGCAGCGGAGCTTGTCCAGGCCGTCCTCGGCATTCTTGCGAATCTGATTGCGGGTTTTCTCACCCTTTTGGGGAGCAAAGAGGACTCCCAGGATGGCACCGGCTGCCAGGCCGGTCACCAGAGCAAAAAAGGAATTGGTCTTCATTGTGTTAGAGAATTAGTGTCAGGTTTTATACAAAGATAAGCATTTTCTGCTTACGAAATCACTATCTTTGCACCATATGTTCAAAGTAAGCGATATTATTACCACTCCGCCCGCAGAATTCCAGACTCCGCTGCAGGAAAAAGTGTACAGCACCTTCGCAGAACTGGAGATTCCGTTCCAAAGGGTGGATACGGACCCCGGCCTCACCATGGAAGACTGTCAGCACATCGACGCCCAAATAGGCGTGCACATTGTCAAGACCATCTTCCTGTGCAACCGCCAGCAGACAGACTTCTATCTGTATGTGACCACGGACGACAAGCCCTTCGTGACGCGGGATTTCTGCGCCGCCATGGGAGGCATCCCTCGTGTGTCCTTCGCTTCACCGGAGTGGCTGGAAAAGCTCACCGGCGTACAGGTGGGCGCCACCACCATCCTCAGCTCCATCCTCCCCCAGTCCCAACCCGTCCGGCTCATCATGGACAAGGTTGTTTCTGAGGCCGATTGGTTCGCCTGCACCGACGGCACCCCCACCTGCTTTGTCAAACTCCGCACCGCCGACCTCCTGGACAAATACCTCCCCGCCTCCGGTCACAGCCTGCAGATTATCTGACAAGACAAAAGCGGCCCCCTTGTGAGGGCCGCCTGTTTTTATACCCGTATTGGATAGCAGCTATTAATAGCTGTCTCTGGTCATGAGGGTAATCTTGGAGTAGAGTACCGGAATGTTGGAGATGCTCTGGCTGGTCTGAATAGGAGAATTGGAAATGAGACTGTTCACAATCAGGCCCGTGTTGTAAGCCATGTCCTTGAGGTTCTTGTCAATGGTCATGGTCTGCTTGCGGTTCTTGATGTTGGACTGGGCCGTGGCGGTGTTGTCCTGACCGGTGAGAACCGGCATCTTGTCAAAACCGGCCTCTGTCAGAGCCTCAATGACTCCCTGGGCCTGGTTGTCAGTGGCAGCAAGTACCATGTCGGGGCACTCACCCTCTGCATAGTAGCTCAGGCGGTCTTCCATGGCGGCCTTGCCGTATTTAATATCCCAGCTTTCGGTCTTTACCTCGTCGTAGGTCGTCTTGCCGCTCTTGACAATGAGCTTTCCTTCGTCAATGTATTTCTTGAGAAGATCCATGGCGCCCTGATAGTAATCCTTGGCGTTCATGTCGGTCTCGGGACCTTCCAGGATCTCCAGGGTCATGGTAGAAGCACCGGATGCATGGTAATGGTTGAGAAGGAACTGGGCCTGCATCCGTCCGATTTCCTTGGTGTCGGTGGAGGAAATGAAGGCAATGCGGGGATTGTCAAGAATAAAGCGGTCGTGGCACACAACCTTGACGTCGGGATTCTGCTCCAGCAGTTTGGACTCGTTGATTTTCTTATAATCGACGGCAGTTATCACAATATACTTGGCTCCGTCGTTGATGGCCTGCCTCATCTGCTCAACCTGCTGCACGGCACCGGCATCCGTCTCCGGGGCAACATAGAAAGTGGCATTGAAACCGTACTTATCCATTACAGACTGAAGATTTGCCTTGTCTGTAGCCCAGCGGTCGATCATGGCACTATCGGGAAGCAACACGGCTACCTTCTTCTGGTTTCCTACCCTTTCCTTTGTACAGGCAGCTGCCAACAGTGCGACTGCGGCGAAAAACAACACTTTAGCGAATACGTTCTTTTTCATGTTTTTGAAAGTAAGAATATAAAAATTTCGGTTAAGGTACGGCATTCCTTGCTTCTAAGCAATAGCTTGGAGCAAATTTTTACGCAAAGTTGAGAAAATGCCCCAAAAATTTACGCAGAGTGGATTTGCGAGGACCATTCGCGGGGCGAAACACCTACCATTTCCGTAAAAGTGCGGGAGAAGACGGTGGGTGAAGAGAAGCCGCAGCGGGCCGATACATCCTGCGCCCTGAGTTCGGGGTACTCCGACTTCAGGCGCTTGGCCTCCTCAATGCGGTAACGGTTGACAAACTGGTAGAAAGTACAGCCGTATTCCGCGTGGATAAACTGGGACAGATAGGTCCGGTTCATAGGCAGCACGGCCTGCATATCAATGAGCTTAAAGCCCGGGTTCAGGTAAGGCTTTTCCTTCTCCATCCAGGCCTCCAGTTTCTCGCGGTTGGCGGTATCCGGCACGACTTCCGGCTGGGACTCAGGCTGCCCGGCTAGCATCTGTTCCTTCTCTTTCTCGGCCTGATGAATCAGGGCCCAGGGATCCGGGCGGAAGAGAATCTGATCCGTAGCATACGATAGAACAAACAGCACCAGCCACTGCTGGGTAAAACCCCTGGCATGGCTGTGACCTGTACAAATGAATACGTAG
>JAEEGL012222587.1_pt1 | contig 17709 bp, 10 predicted proteins | sample 9134231 | NCBI WGS metagenome assembly JAEEGL01 (sample SAMN16246548, study PRJNA631951) | gut metagenome | biome: gut microbiome; feature: rumen; material: fiber-attached | host: Bos | place: Iran: Karaj | collected 2018-10 | reverse complement strand
TTAATTCAATTGGTTCTGCTTCATAGAAATATGTTACTTCTACTTCATTTTCTTCATATGTTCCTGATGCATTTTCAGGTATAATATATTTTCCATTATTATCAGTTTCCAAATGTAAATCTTGTAGGTCTATATGTGGTGCTGTTGTATAATCATCTCCAATTTCCCCTTCATATTTTTCATCTTTTGCAACACTTTTTCTTGTGCCCTTTAAGTAGTGGTGTACTGCAAGAGTTGTTTTCTTTGTGTTCTCGATTGTTATTTCATTTCTTTCTCCTGCTACCATTGTTACCGTTTTAAAGCTATCATCTAATTGATATCCATCTGGAGCAACTATTTCTCTTACTCCATATGTACCAGGATTTAACTCTACTTTAGCAGTACCATCTTTTTGTGTTTCAACAATCATCATTGGTGTAGAAGCTGCACCCCAGATTTCAAATTTTGCTCCTTCAAGAACTATACTATTGTCTTTATCATCTACTTTTTTAATTGTTAAAGTTTTATCTAGTTTAGTATATGCAACAACAATATGTTTATCTTCTGTCATGTTCTGGAAGTATCCTGCTGGTATTATATAACTTGATGTTTCACTATCTAGAGTATATTCTATTGGTTTGCCATTTATTGTTATTTTTGATATTCCATACCCTTCTGCAGGTATCATTTCAATTGAATTTTCATTGTAGCCATTATAAACTACCGTTTCATATGGATTATCATTTTGACCGCTTATAGTTCCACCTATATTTTTATATACTTCTGTTGTTATTTTAAATTTAAGACTTGTATTTTCAATTGTGATTTCTGTACTTCCTGCAAGTCCTGATGGCATATCCATTTTTAAAATTGGATATTTATTTTTTATATGTTTCCATACACCATCAACATTTAACTCTTCACAAAAATCAATTGATTTCATATAAGCATCTGATACAGGTGTACCAATCGGAGTTTCTAGATTAGTTGTTTCTGTTATTTGTACATTAACTGTATCTAAATAATATATTTTTGAATTTCCTTCTATATAAGACGTATATCCTGCAATTGCTCCTGCATTTGTTTTTCCAAATACATTTCCAGTATTATATCCTTTATTTATTATATTAGAAGTATAACCTACTAAACCACCAGCATATGGTCCATACACATTTCCTTTATTATATATGTTTTCAATTATTTGACTAGTATACCCTGCAATTCCTCCTGCATAATATCCATTACTTCTTACAGTACCTGTATTGTATGCTTTTGAAAGTTCTCCATTTGTTATATATCCTGCAATTCCTCCTGCATATCCTAGAGCATATATATCTCCTGTGTTATATACATCTGTTATACTACTAACATCTTTTTCAAGGCCGGTAATTCCTCCTGCATACCCACCAGCTGTAATATTACCTGTATTATAGCAATTTTTTACAGTTGAATCATCAACAATTCCTGCAATACCTGCTGCATATCCACCACTATTATTTATTATTTCTGTATTTAAGCAGTTTTCCGTACTACTATTTTCTAGATTTCCTACAATTCCTCCTATAGTACTTGCATTTGCATTAATTTCACCTTTATTTATACAATTGCTTATATCACAGTAATATACTGATGCTGCAATTCCACCACAATTCTGGATAGAGCCATTACCCGAAAATGTGACATTTCCATTATTTTGGCAATTATTTATTTTACCATAGCTAACTCTTCCAAAAAGACCACCTAAATTACTTCCTGAAGTTACATCTCCATTGTTATAACAATTATCAATCCTTAGAAGATTATTAACATCATCATGTCCACAATATGCTAATCCTATTATTCCTCCCCAGTAGCTTCCATTTGTAAGATTTCCAGTATTATGGCAATTTTGTATTACTATTAAATCTTCTGTTGTCAAAGTATTATTTGTGTCAACATATCCAACAATACCTCCGCCATATGAACCTGCTTTACTTAAATCTCCTGTGTTATAACATCCACTAATCAAAACATTTTTGTCATCTTTCTTAACCCATATAGAGCCTACAATTCCTCCTACATATGATGCATTTTCTAGAATACCATTATTATAACAATCTATAATTTTCACACTTGCGGCATCCATATATCCTAATATTCCGCCAATACTTACTCCTGCTTCTTGATTTATAACATTAGACTCATTATAACAATTAACAATGTCTATTTCACTTGTTCCATACTCTGCGTCACCAACAATTCCTCCTACATATCTACCTGCTTTAGACGCAGTATAATTACAAGAACTATGACATCCAATAACTTGGGCTCTTGATGTTGTATAACCTAATATTCCTCCAACATATTGTCCTGTTACGTTTATATTACATGATGAAGAACAGTTAGAAATTACGATATTTTCTCCTCTACCAACTACACCACCTATAATACCAGAACTTTGATCTATGTCTCCTGAAATATTTAAATTTTTAATCTCTGCGTAATTTGCACCACCAATAAATCCTGTTCCATCTCCAGCTTGATGATAAGCTTTATAATTTTTAATTTCATACCCTTTTCCGTCAAATACGCCTTTAAACCATGCATAATTATAATCACTATTATACATAGTTCCTATTTGAAATCCTTTTTCTGTTACAGCTGTTTTCACAGAAACTACGCCATCATTGTATGGATTGTATTGATTGTATCCTATAAAACTTTTATCATTTGGATTCTTATAAGACTCATCATCTTGGAAATCTAAATCTCTTGTAAGTTCTATTCCATCTTCAAAAACCATACCATTTTCAACAAGCATTGAAATCAATACTAAATCTTCAATACAATTTATTTTAGAATAATCAAATGTCTTTCCACTATTTTTTAATGTTGGATATTCTCCATCATTATATTGCCATATTTTTTCGTTATTAGTTTCATCTAATGCTGTACAAAAACTTTGTTCTTTAATTCTATCAAGAGTAACAGTATTATCATAAGCCTGATTGTATGTACTTGAACCATGTGTATCTCCTGTAATAGTACCTGAACTATATGCATTAGTTATACTACTACCTGAAGTACTATAGTCACCTGTAATACCACCTGCATACCCTCTTTCTCCCGATACTGTTACATTTCCTATACTATACACGTTCTTTATTATGCTGTTGCTTTGACACTCTCCTGTAATTCCTCCAGCATATGTAGTATAACCTGGATAATCTGGATTACCATAGCAAGTTATATCTGCTTTATTGTAACAATTCTCTATTCTTCCAGCAACATGATAATTTCCAACTATACCACCTGCATATAAACCTCCGTTAATTGCTCCCTCATTATAACATTCTCTAAATATTCCATATTTATTGTATCCACCAGCTATACCACCTGCATATTGACCTGTTATGACTCCTTTATTATAACAGTTAGTAACCCAACATCCTATTTCATTATTTGAAATATTTGGTTTTCCAATAATTCCTCCAACATAGTTTGTAGATGTGCCGTGGTAATCTATTCCTAAGATATTTCCTAAATTATAACAGTTATTTATATAACCTCCTCTTGCATCATATGCAGACGAATTTCCATAGAATTCTCCTGCTATTCCCCCTATACTGTCACCTGAAGCTGTTATATCTGCTTTATTATAAGAATTTATGACTGTTACACCATATCCATATCCAACTATTCCGGCTATATCACCTTTATCCGCTACTATTTTTACTTCATTACAACAGTTTTCAATCGCACTTAATTTTGCATTTGCAACAATTCCTCCTGTAGCACTACCATAATATGCATTTGTATTAGTACTAGTATTATATATTTCTCCACTAACAGTAAGATTTTTTATTTTAGCATGTTCAATTTTTCCAAATAATCCAGCAATATTTGTATTTTTATTTATATATAGATTTCTTATTTTATGACCTTGTCCATCAAAAATACCTTTGAATATTCCTGTTTCTCCAATTGCAGAGAAACCTTCCTGTCCTCCGCTTTTTGTTAAACTTGTATCCACTACTCCACTTCTATATGAGCTTGCATTTTCAAAATCTAAGTCTCTTTGTAATTCATAAATATAATTATCTTTTGACTCTCCATCAGCCACTTCTTGACTTAATTGCACTAAATCTTCAATGTAATTGATTTCTTTTCTTTCCCATATATCTTGAACCTCGTAATTTACTGTCTCTTCCTCTGCTTGTTCATCTATTCTAAAGAACTCCTCATTATCTTCTTGTTCATATCCTTTTGGTGCACTTATTTCTAATGCTTTGTAATATCCTTTTCTTAAAGGTAGATTTATTAAACCATTTCCATCTGTTTTTACAGTATAAATTCCATCATTATTAAGAGTACCAACATAATCTCCATTGCCATCTTTTGCAAATCCAATTTCATTTCCATTTTCATCTAATTCATAAATGGCAAATTCAACATTTTCTAATTTGCTTTTTGTTTCACCATCTATTTTAGTAAGTTTAAATGTAGGATTATTTTGCACAACAATAGTTATTATTCTATTTTCATTATCTACTATTGCTGTTTTATATGATGCAAGATTTTCTTGATTCTCTATATGTACTTCTAATTCATCATTAGATTTTTTCTCTACTTTGAAATTAATTGTCTCAAATAGATTTGTATATCCACTTGGTGCTATTAATTCTTTTAAGGCATACTTTCCAGTTATGCTTCTTCCTTCAACCCAAGCATACAAGTCAGGAATTTCTATTATTCCTTGAGAATCTGTAATAAAATCTACACTTTTTCCTGTATCAGTACTTGTTAAATTAAATTTTGCTCCTTCTAATTTAGTTAGATTATCTATATTTTGTTCAGAATTATCAGTTTCAACTTTCATAATTCTTAATTTATATGTAGGAATTGATTCATTTTGTATATTTACTGATACCGTTGCTTGTACTACTCCCTCATTTTCCTGTATTGTTGCTGAACTCATTTCACTATCTGTAGATTGCATTACTAATCTTCCTGATGAGTTTCTTACTACCTTGAATTTTTTAGACTGAGTAGGTAAATAGTATCCATCTGCCTTTATTTCTTTTAATTCATATTCTTCATTTGGGTATAATCCATATATTTTTATTTCTCCATTTGAACTTGTTGTATATTTTTTATCAAATTCTTTTCCAGTTATTGAGAATACTACCCCATCTAAAGAGTTATTGTTTGAATCTTTTTTATTAATTTTCAATGTGTATTTTGCTTCATTATCTAGATCAACTTTAACAATATCTCTTCCATTTTCACTAATTATCTGTGGTGTATCTATAAAATCGTTTGTTCCATTAACTCTAAATTCAATATTTCCATTATTATCTAGCAACCCCATAAAGCGTATCTCTTTATCTGAAACAACATAATCACTACCAACTGATGTTTCTGTAAGAATATACTCTGTATTTATTTTTAATCCTTTTAAAACAGTAATACCGTCACTATCAGTTGTACCCACTTTTCTTGCATTAGTATCATTTGCCTCTACTACTTTATAAATAGCATTGGCAACTTTTATTGTACTATCATTTTGTTTGGTTTTTATTATTTTCAAGTCAAATTTTGGATTATCTTCTAAAGCAACATTTACTTTATGATATCCATCATCTCCAAGACTTAATGAGTTTTGTTTAAATTCTCCACTAATTATATTTATATTTGCATTACCTTGTTGATCTTCATCTAATTTAAATATAATTTCATCACCACTAACCTCATATGTATCTGGTGCTTGTATTTCTTTTAATATATATTCTCTTCCAATATATAATCCATTTGCTTTTAATACACCATTTGCGTTTGTATACAGTATTTTTGTAATTTCTATATCATCTTTATCAAATGTTGTAAACTTAAATCTTGCATTTGGCACAACTACATTACTATTATTCTTTCTTGTTTTAAGTAATTCTAAATTATATCTTCCAACAACTTCTATACCTACTTTATTAGGTTCTGTATTTAATGATAATTTTCCTTTTGTAGTATTTAAACAATAGTATGCAGCATGATGTCCATATGTTACTTTATTATATCCTAATCCTCCTGGTATTGTTACTTCATATGTAAATAGATAGTTTTCTCCTTTATTTAGTTCATATGTTCCAAAATCAATTAAATATGTTTTTATTTTTGACCAATCTGTTACATTTTCTGCTGTTTTCCATAAATTTGCTGCATCATTAATATTTTTATTAGTATTAGCTACTTCTGAATAATAAATTGTTACATCATTAATTAATTCTGCTGGAATTGTTATTGGTCCAGTCATATTAGCAGAATACTCAGAACCTAATTCTGCTCCATTTATTACATATGTATTTCCTTCAAATGGTACTTTTCCTAATATAGTAATCTCACTTATTTTTCCTGTAAAATTACTTGTTATACCAACATTAAACCTTGCTGTTCTATCATTATTAGATTTTTCAATTTCCGCAATATTTGGTGCTATTGTCATACTATTTGGATCATCATTATAATCAGTAATATACTCAGTTGTTAATAATCCAGATAAACCTATATTTTCTATTTTAACACCATCTTGCGAATATCCAATATAATCACTAGTCAATCCATCTTCATCTATATCGAATTTATCCAAACCACTATATAGATAATCATCACAAATTGTATTATTAGCATATAAATGAACAAACACATATTTTGATGTCATTAAAGGATTTGCGTCTACTTCTGTAGATATGAAAATATAATATGTACTATCTTGATTATTTTCTGTTTCAATTCTTAAATAATACTTGTTATTTTCCTTATATGTATAATAATTTGATATACTAACATTTTCATTATCTGTTTCTATTCTTTTGATTTTTAAATTAATTATTTCTTCTGGAAATTCTAATAAGAAAACCCCATCTTTCCATTCAGATTGCAATTCTCCACTTGCTGATGTTTTTATTTGCAAATTAAGATTTGATGTTTTTTGATTAGATATATTATCTTGTGATATTGTAAAACTATGAACATTAAATAATCCATCATAATATGCATAATTTGCTTTTTCAATTATTGATTTATTAGTTCCATTATCATATGTTACTCCTTGTGGTGCTGTTATTGTACCTTTCAGATATGTATCAATTGTGTTTAATTCATCAAATTCTGGTCTTGTATAATGTGCAGTTAATGCATGATCATCTATTTCTTTTATTTGATAAATAAATAGATTTGTGTTTTTTAGTGGCTTACTTGTTTCAATTCTAATTGACTTTGCATTTACAGGATATGGATTTACCGAAGAATATGTTGTCCAATTTTCTTCTGTAAAAGTATTAATTAGAGTTCCATCATCTGCATCATACAATTTTATCCAACCATCTGCTCCTAATACACCCATAGCACCTGAGAAATAAATTCCTTTTGTTGTTACATAATCTCTAGTACTTATTTCTCCATTAAACTTATCTGATTTATTAGTATTATTTTCTTTTTGCTCTTCTAGCACAATCTTATCAATTTCTTCAAATTGACCAACATCTACTATCCATTTAACAGGGTATGTTGTATGATTCTCCTCTATATTTCCATCATATATAGATTCTGCTATTTTTTTGAAAATTTCATAATGCTCTTTATTATTATATCTTTTTGTTTCACTCACATATTTTCCAATTTCTACCTTAACATTCCAAATATAACCTTCTGGTTCATTAGTTGCTTTATATATTAATGTTCCACTATCTTGATTACTTGATATATGTGGATTAGGTATTCTGTTTTCTGGTTCTATATCACTTTGTGGATCATTATTATTAAATCCATAATTGTATCCTGTAACATTAAAATTAATTCTTACAACACTTTCTGCATCTTCTGTTGTATATGCTTCTTCTGGATATGTTAGTTTTATAGTATATGTATTACTAAATGGTACAGGTGATGTAACATATCCTTCACGATTTACACCTGCTTTTCTTGTAATAGTTAAAATTCTTGTATTTTCATCATAAGAATGTTCTATATAAGATCCATTCTCAACAATTGTTACACTTGTAGGTGCAAATCCATTTAATTCACCAATTTCCACTTCAGCTATTTGCTTTTGTAGTAATAAGTATCCTCTTGTTTCTCTTATTTTGAAAGAATATTCAATAGTTCCTGGAGTTAAAGTTACAATATTTCTTGTTTCCACATCTGCATTTACTTTTGTTTTAGTTTCTTCATACCAATCTACTTTTAATGGAATTGTTTTATGGATCGGAGTTTCTATCCTATCACCAGTAATTTGATCTTCTATTACGTGTGTTCCAGTTAAAGTTATACTATTTATTTTTGAATAATTATTTATATTAGAATCTATTTTAGGAGAAATTGCTCCCCATACAACTTTTTGAGAGCCATTCATAACTTTATTTTTTAAAGTGATTGAATCAGTTTTTCCTATATAATTTCCTTGAAAAACTGTATCTTCAACAATTGCAGTTGTCCAATCAAAGTTTTTCTCGTAATCATAATCTTCATCAATATTAAATTCTATTTTTCCGCCTTCTAAATAACCTTGAGTTAGAACATTTAATTCAATATAAAGATTATCGCTTACGCCTAATCGATTACATGTCCCTGCTAACTTATCAGCATAGTTGTCATTATCTAAATCTCGTAAAAAATAAGCAGAAAATTCTACATAATCACAATTATTTACTTTCTTATCCTCATCAGTAACTTTGGCGTATGTCATTTCCATTGCCATTTCTGGTGATAGTCCTGTTAGCTCCTTTTCTCTTTGTATTGGATTGAATTGTGTTAATACCAATGCTATTGATAATGCTATTAACATGATTGCACTAACTATTAACGTAAATCTCACAAATTTTTTTCCTTCCATAAGCTCTCAAACCCTTCTTATTATTAATAAATCTAAAGTTATTATAAATATAAATAAGAACATAAATCTATATACTATTTTTTTGCTTTTTCCTTTACATATTACGGGTTTTCAGGCTTTAAAGTTTTATTACTTTTTTATTATTTTTTAAATCTTTTTTTGTCATACTTTATCGTAAATTCCTTTTATTCCTACGGATTTACACGGTTTGTCAACTTATTATTTAAAACATTCTATTAAATATTATTTTTATAAAAGTAAAAAAATCGGATTAAACCTTTAGTCTAATCCGAAACTTACTCCTATAGCATTGTTTATTTTATCTATTATTTTACCGTCATCTATATGTCCTATTTTTTCTTTTAGTCTGCTCTTATCTATAGTTCTAATTTGTTCAGCTAATACAACTGAATCTGCTTTTAGTCCATAACTCTTTGAATCTATTTCTATATGAGTTGGAAGCTTTGTCTTCCCTGTTTGAGAAGTAATAGCGGCTGCTATTACAGTTGGACTATATCTATTTCCTCTATCATTTTGAATGATTAATACTGGTCTTACCCCTCCCTGTTCTGATCCAATTACAGGGCTTAAATCAGCATAAAACATATCTCCTCTTTTGACTATCATATTCTTCACTCCTACTATTACAATATTTAAGTTTTAAATCTCATAACATATTTAGATATTAGTTCGAGTAGAAGATTTCATTTATATTTAGTATATTTCGTTCATTGATTGTTTGTTTTTTATTTTATTCATTATACTTGCATATCGTTTATATTAAATGCTAATATTTCCTCTTTATTAGTACTATTTATTTCTATCTCATTATATTCTATGTAGATTAATACATTTTGGTTAAGATCTTTAATTTCTAGTTTTGTTGGTTTTAGGGTTTGCTTATCTATGTATAATGTTTTATACATCATATATTTATTACTATCATTCTTCGTTTTGGTATTCATTATTACTTGGTTTTCGTTTTCCTTTGTTTCAGAGTATTCTGATTTCACATAATCTTCAATGAAGTTATATAAGCATAGTGCATTCTCCGAAACATATTCATAATTTTCATATATCTCATTTAAATTTAATGCTGTATTTTTAATGCTTAGTTTATCTCCATCATATACAATTTTTAATCCTTTTATATTTTCAGGAGCTTCTACTGTTTGTATAAACACATTGTTCTCTCTTGTATACTCCTGATTTATAATATATCTATTTTTATTTTTATTGCTTGCTACTGTTATAGTTGCTTTTGCTTTGTATGAACTAATATTTAATATATAATTGCTAATTCCTTCAGATGTTCTATCAATATTATTTCCAGAAAAAATTTTTTTATAATTGAAAATCAAAAATAATATTAAAATTATAATAATCCCAACAATAATGAATTTGAATTTGGATTTTATTTTATTTTTATTATTTATGCTATTATCTTTTGTATAATACTTTTTTATTTTTTTCATAGTACCTCCTAAAAAAAACATTTAACTTTTACAAAACAAAAAAGAATAGGTAATATAAGTACCTATTCTTTCGATATTTTATATGTATTTTAATTATTAAAATAATTATTTATACCATTTATATTCTATAAAGAATTAAAATATTCTTTTAATGTCTTTTCTAATTCTTCTCTACTTTCAATTTGATTTATCATGTCTCTTGCCTTTGCTGCATCTTTCATACCTTTTAAATACCAAGATATATGCTTTCTCATTTCTCTAATTCCTGTATATTCTCCCTTTTCAGCTATTTCTAAATCTATATGCTTAAGAATTATTTCTAACTTTTCTTCTGGCTTAGGATCTTCTAGTTTTTCCCCTGTTTCTAAATAATGTTTGATTTTATTGAATATCCATGGATTTCCAAATGTTCCTCTACCAAGCATTATTCCATCTACACCTGTATATTCAAACATTCTTACAGCATCTTCATCATTAAATATATTACCATTTCCAATTACAGGTATACTTACACTTTCTTTTACTTGTTTTATGATATCTAAATCTACATTCCCTGAGAAAAACTCTTCTCTTGTTCTTCCATGCACTATTATTGCTGATACCCCAAGTTTTTCTGCAATTTTTGCCACTTCTACAGCAACAACATTGCTACTGTCCCATCCTTTTCTTATCTTTAAAGTAACTGGAACAGTTGCATTATCTACAACACTTTTAATAACCTCTTCTGCTAATTCTAAATTAGTTAAAAGCTTGCTTCCGTCTCCATTTTTAACAACTTTAGGAGCTGGACATCCCATGTTTATATCAATAATATCAGCTAAATCATTTACATACTTAGTTGCTTCTGCCATTGATATAGGATCACTTCCAAATAGCTGAATTCCTACTGGTCTCTTCTCTCCTTCAGTATTTAAAAGCTTTTTTGTTTTTTCATCATCATAGTAAATTGCCTTTGCACTAACCATTTCTGTATAAGCAAGTGCTGGTCCAAATTCACGGCATATTATTCTAAATGGCAGGTCTGTAATACCTGCCATTGGAGCTAATATTAAATTATTTTCTAATTCTACATTTCCAATTTTTAGTTTCTTTAAAAACATTAAATCTTTTAACTCCTTTTTCTTTTTCTTGCATTCTATTTTGATTACGCTACAAATATTGTTTTTTGTCTTCTACCACTAATATTTAGTAACAATCCTATACACATAAAATTAGTTACAAGTGAACTTCCTCCATAGCTAACAAAAGGAAGTGGTACACCGGTTATCGGAAGTAATCCTATTGTCATACCTATATTTTCTAACATGTGGAAGAAAAATAGTCCTGCTATTCCTATTGCTATATATGAACCCAAATCATCTTTTGCAGTTTTAGCAACATATATACTCTTTGTTAGTAATACAACATATAAAATAACAATTGCACTAGTAACAATAAATCCAAATTCTTCTCCTATAACAGAAAAAATAAAGTCTGTTGTTTTAGGATAAAGAAATCCAAGTTGTGTCTGGTTTCCTTTTAAAAATCCCATTCCAAATAGTTGTCCTGCTCCTATAGCTAGCTTTGATTGAATTATATTATATCCTGCTCCTCTTGGATCTAGTTCAGGGTTCATAAATACATCAATTCTTTCTTTAGCATGCTCTGGTAATACATATTTATAACTAAGTGGAACTGCTGTTGTAATTAATAATAATGCTACAATTATATATTTTTTATTTATTCCAGAAGCAAATAGCATAAATATCATTGCTGTAAGATATGCAGCTGATGTACCTAAGTCTGGTTGAATGACAATTAATCCTATTGGAATTCCTATAATTAAGAAGAATATGAATAATTTCCAAATCTTATTAATTTCTCTTTTTCCATTTTTTTGTAGTTTTACCATTACTAAAGATAATGTCATGATTACAAATACTTTAGCCAGCTCACTTGGTTGAAAATTTAGTGATTCTGAAATTTTAAACCAGCTTCTAGCACCATTTATTGGTGTTGTAAGCAGAACTAACCCTAACAATACTATAAATATTCCATAAATAAATGGAGCATATTTTACAATATCTTCATAATCTACCCACATTACCAAAATCATAATTGGCAAACTAATAATTGACCAGATTATTTGTCTAGATAATTCACCAGTTCCTGACTCCTTTGTTGCAGAATACAATGCAAACATACCAATAATAAGTAATATTATCGCACAGACTAATATTGTCCACTCCATATTTTTTAAAACTTTATATTTCATAGATTTTCCTTTTTCCCATTAAACATTTTCATTGTCAGATTCATTATTTACCATAACTTGCTCTGACTCATTTTCTTGTTCAACATCCTCTTTATCTACAATAATATCATCTTCTGCTGTATCTTCATCATTTTCTATATTACTATTGTTTTCTATTTCTTCACTTTCATTTTTTTCTACTACATCATTTTCTTTTACTTCTTCACTCTCTGTAACTTTTTCGTTATTGCTTTCTGCTACAGGTTGTTCTTCTTCTTTGTCAACTCTTGCTTGTTCATTTTTTTCATTTGTAATTACTTTTGCTTGTTTACGTGCTTCATCCTTAATAGTCATAATTGGAATGTTAGCATATAATGCTGGCGCACCAGTTGTACCATCATCATTTTGTTTATTTGTTAATCTTACATCCATAGCATTTTCGTCTATATCTATGTATTTCTTAATAACTTCTATAATTTCTTGTTTCATTAAATCTAGAAAGTCTGCTGATACATTTGCTCTATCTTGCATCAAAACTAAGTGAAGTCTTTCTTTTGCAGCATCTTTAGAGCGAGTTGTATCTTTTTCTGTTTTTGCTAGATTCTTAAAAAATCTTGTAATGCCTTCAAACATCTAAATACAACCTCCATCGTTTATTTATTATTTATTTTTGTGAAATATACTTTTGATTTTTGAGAAAAACCCTTTATCTCTTCCAGGTATTGTAATTTCAATATTCTCTCCTAAAATTCTTTTTGCTATTTCTAAATATGCTTTTCCTGATGGAGCTCTTCTATTAGATACTACTGGCTCTCCTTTGTTTGTTTGTGTAATAATATATTCATCATCTGGAACTACACCAATTAAATCTATTGATAGTAAGTCCACTATATCATCAACATCCATCATTTCGCCTTTTTTAACCATTGCAGGACGAAGTCTATTTACTATTAGCTCTGGGTTCTTGATTTCAGACGCCTCTAATAAACCGATTATTCTATCGGCATCTCTAATTGCTGAGATTTCAGCTGTTGTAACAACTATTGCTCTATCTGCTCCAGCAATTGCATTTTTAAACCCTTGTTCAATTCCGGCTGGACAGTCAATTAAGATATAATCAAATTCTTCTCTTAACTTATCTGTTAATTTCTTCATTTGTTCTTCATTAACGGCACTTTTATCTCTTGTTTGGGCTGCTGGTAACAAGAACAATTCTTCAAAACGCTTGTCCTTAATAAGAGCTTGTCTTAATCTGCATTTTTCTTCAACTACATCAACAATGTCATATACGATTCTATTTTCTAGACCCATAACAACATCAAGGTTTCTTAAACCAATATCAGTATCGATTAATACAACTTTCTTACCTTCTAAAGCAAGTGATGAACCTAAGTTAGCTGTTGTTGTTGTTTTTCCAACTCCGCCTTTTCCCGATGTTATAACAATAACCTCTCCCATAATTTTCCTCCTTAAAATTTCACGTAAAATTGTGCCTGGTTTACTAATTTTTGTGCTTTAATTGTGCCTTATAAAGATATTTATTTCTTATCTCATGCTCTTCTTTCTAGCTATGAGATACAATTTTTTACGCTATAATAATATACGATAAATTACCAAAAGTCAATTGAAATGGCAAAGATTATTACAAAAATATGTCAAAGATATTTCAAACCTGTGACACGACTTATTTCCGTAAGATTACCCGCCATATTTCACTTTTTTTATTGACTTTTAACACTTTTCATTATATATTTATTCTGTTAAACTAAATTTATTTAAGGAGGTTAGTTGTATGGATAATTTAGTTGAAATCAGATGGCACGGTAGAGGTGGACAAGGTGCTAAAACAGCATCACTTTTACTTGCTGACGCTGCATTCAATACTGGTAAATACATTCAAGGTTTCCCTGAATATGGACCAGAAAGAATGGGTGCCCCTATCACTGCTTACAATCGTATAAGTGATACTCCAATAACAATTCATAGTAATATCTATGAACCAGATTATGTTGTTGTAGTTGATGATTCACTTTTAGAAGCAGTAGATGTTACAGCAGGTCTTAAATCTACAGGAGCAATCATTATTAACACAACAAAAGATGGTGATACTTTAAGAAAATCACTTAAATCTTATGATGGTGCAGTTTACACCATTGATGCAAGAAGTATTTCTGAGGAAGCTTTAGGTAAGTATTTCCCTAATACTCCAATGCTTGCTGCTATAGTTAAAGTAAGTGGAATAATGACAGATGAAGAATTCTTAAATGATATGCAAGGATCTTTTAAACATAAATTTGCAAAGAAACCTGAAGTAATTGAAGGTAATATGAAAGCTATTGAAATGGCTTTACAACAGGTTAAAAAAGTTTAATTTATGAAAGGAGAAAATGAAAATGACAGAAATTAATGGAAAAACACCTGCTTGTGATTTAACAGTTGGTGGAAACATATATACAGCTGGTAATGCTAGAGAATTTAAAACTGGTGATTGGCGTTCTTCAAAACCTGTTTTTGACAGTGAAAAATGTAAACAATGTGGACTATGCTTCCCTGTTTGCCCTGATGATGCTATTCCAGTTAACAAAGATCAACAAAGAGAAGATTTTAATTACGATTACTGCAAAGGTTGTGGTATTTGTGCAAAAGTTTGCCCATTCGGAGCAATCGAAATGAAATCAAATTCATAGTATGAAAGGAGAATTTAAAAATGTCAATTAGAGAACGTTTAAGTGGTAATGAAGCTGTAGCTACTGCTATGAAACAAATCAATCCTGATGTTGTAGCAGCATTCCCTATTACACCTTCAACAGAAATACCACAATACTTTTCAACTTTCGTAAGCAATGGTTTAGTTGATACTGAATTTGTTGCAGTAGAAAGTGAACACAGTGCTATGACAGCATGTATTGGTGCTGAAGCTGCAGGAGCAAGAGCAATGACTGCAACATCTGCAAATGGTTTATCTTTAATGTGGGAAATGATATATATCGCTTCTAGCTTAAGATTACCTATTGTTATGTCATTAGTTAACCGTGCTGTATCAGGACCTTTAAATATACACAATGACCATTCAGATGCTATGGGAGTTAGAGATGCTGGATGGATAATGCTATTTAGTGAAAATAACCAAGAAGCTTATGATAATATGGTTATGGCTCACAGAATTGCTGAAAATAAAGATGTATTATTACCTTTAATGGTATGCCAAGATGGATTTATTACATCTCACTCAATCGAAAACATTGAATTAATAGAAGATGATAAAGTAAAAGAGTTTGTTGGACAATACAAACCAGAACATTACTTATTAAATAAGAAGGAACCAATTGCTGTTGGTCCTCTTGATCTTCAAGCTTACCTATTTGAACATAAATTCCAACAAGCTGAAGCTATGAGAAATGCTAAAAAAGTTATAGCTGAAGTATCTGCTGATTTTGAAAAACTAACAGGAAGAAAATATTCTTTCTTTGAAGAATACAAATTAGATGATGCTGAAACAGCTATCGTTTGTATGAACTCTACAGCTGGAACTGCAAAAGCAGTTGTTGATGAATTAAGAGCAAAAGGTGAAAAAGTAGGATTATTAAAAATTCGTATGTTCAGACCTTTCCCATCAGAAGAAATAGCAAAAGCTCTATCTCATTTAAAAGCTGTTGCTGTTCTTGATAAATCTGATTCATTAAATGGTGCTGGTGGAGCATTATTCGAAGATGTTGCATCTGCAATGTATGTTTCAGGAAACAATGTACCAATGGCAAGCTATGTTTATGGTATTGGTGGTAGAGATACAAAAACAGATGATATTGAGGGTGTTTATAATGATTTAGCTGAAATTGCTAAAGCAGGTAAAGTTGAGAACCCTTACAGATATTTTGGATTAAGGGGGTAAAAAGAAATGGCATACAATTTAAAACAAATTATGGCAGAAAAGCCAGCAAGATTTACAGCAGGTCACAGAATGTGTGCTGGTTGTTGTGCTCCAATAGTAGGAAGAACAGTTTTAAGAGCATTAAAGAATGAAGATCATGCAGTTATCTCATGTGCTACAGGATGTATGGAAGTTTCTACATTTATTTATCCATATACTTCTTGGACAGACTCTTTCATTCATACAGCATTTGAATGTGCTGCAGCTAACATTTCTGGTGCTGAAGCTGCTTACAAATCATTAAAAAGACAAGGAAAATTAGACCAAGATGGTGATACTAAATTCATCGCATTTGGTGGAGATGGTGGAACTTATGATATAGGTCTACAAAGTTTATCAGGTGCTATGGAAAGAGGAACAGATATGGTATATGTATGTTATGATAATGGTGCATACATGAATACAGGTATCCAACGTTCTTCAGCTACACCTCATTTTGCTGATACTACAACTTCTCCTGCAGGATCAAAAATCCCAGGAAAAATGCAAGCAAGAAAAGATTTAGCTCAAGTTATGGCAGGACATCACCTTCCATATGTTGCTCAATCAGCTCCTTTAGGTAACTTTAAAGATTTATATGAAAAATCTGAAAAGGCTATCTATACTGAAGGACCATGTTTCTTAAATGTATTAGCTCCATGCCCTAGAGGATGGGGATATGCAACAGAAAACTTAATGGATATCATTAAATTAGCTGTTGAAACATGCTACTGGCCTCTATATGAAATAGAAAATGGAAAATATACAATTAACTATAAACCTAAAAATAAACTTCCAATAGAAGAATTCTTAAAACCTCAAAAGAGATTTAAACATATGTTTAAACCTGGAAATGAATGGATGATTGAAGAATTCCAAAAAGAAGTTGATACAAGATGGAATGAATTATTAATGCTTGAAGAAGCTACAAATAAAGCAGAATAATAATTTATATAAACAAATTTAAAAATTAAAAACCGTTCTTATAAATAAGAACGGTTTTTAATTTTAATCATTATTGTTTTTTTATCATTATAATTCATAACTTTCTTGTTTTATTCTATACCATGCAATTACTAGTGTGCATAATGCTAAATAAGTTAAGATAATGCATAGCCACATCCAGTCTCCAGTTACTACAGATGTATCTTTAGTAATGCTTCCTGTTTGTTGTACATTTTGATAATAGTATATTACTGTTATATCTCCATCCATTACACCTTTTGCATTACTTGGATAATATTCTGTTAAT